>OFMO01000148.1_pt1 | contig 67370 bp, 39 predicted proteins | sample 1541821 | NCBI WGS metagenome assembly OFMO01 (sample SAMN04209253, study PRJEB22552) | human gut metagenome | biome: gut; material: feces | host: Homo sapiens | place: USA: Oklahoma | reverse complement strand
AACCAGAGACACGAGGATTTTCAGTCCTCTGCTCTACCAACTGAGCTAACTGGGCGATTTGCGTTATGACTTATCGCTCTGTTATGTTACACTATATAAATATTTTTGTCAAGATTTTTTTAATTTCTCTTATATAAAAATTATTTTGTACTAGTAGTATACCATATTATTTCTCGATGTTTTTCGGCAACTTACCTCTTAACTCTTCCCACAAGCCTCTGTGATAAATAAAATATTTTATCAGGGTAAATGCCATTATAATCATATCTGCTATAACCAAAACATTAACCATAACTTCCGGCATATTAGGAAATAAAAGCAATACAATCAGAATTACATAAGTTGCAAAAGTGCATACTTTGCCATACCACATTGCACCTTCGATTTTGTGTCCGGCTCTAATTGATATAATTCCTGCAACCGCCATATAACCTTCCTTTATTATATAAAAGACAACCATAAATACAACTATGGAATATTTGAAAGACATGCTTATAATAATAGCTCCCAAAGTTATTTTGTCGGCTATTGGATCAAGCATCTTTCCCCAGTCTGTTATCATATTAAACCTTCTGGCAATTTTACCATCAAAGAAATCTGTTATTCCCGAGATTACAATTGTCACAATTACAGGCCAGTAAGGAGCACCGTCTAACGCCCTGTAAAATAGAAACATATATAACATTGCCAACGCTATTCTAAAATATCCCATTATATTAGGAATAGAAAAATATTCCCTCCAAAAATTTTTGTCCATGATTCCCTCTCTCATTTATTTCAAAACATAAACTTCAATTTAATATATTTAAATTTCATCTACTTTCAACACGATTAAAATTCAAATTATTTTAATTAAAACTTTAATGTGACTTAACTTTTGTCCAAAGACTTGAACTATACGCCTTTATATCCTGTGGCTGGTCTTTAAAAACTTCATTTTTAGGATTTGACGTGTCAGGTCCACAGCCCGGATTTCCTGCGTAAGCATCATTTTTAAAATATTCATAAACACTTTTTACTGCGCTGTCATATCCTATATAATCAGTATTCTGCTCTGCCACATCATAACTTAAGAAATAATCAATAAACTGATGAGCAAGTTTAGTATTTTTGCACTTTTTGGTAATAACCATTCCGTCAGTCCAAACATTACTTCCCTGATCCGGCACGAGAAATCCCATATTATCATTCTCATTAATAACATATGAGCCATCTCCTGAATATACTACAGCCATTGCCTTATTACCTGAAATCATGTTGTCCATAACATCATCTCCAACATATACAGGTTTCATTGTATTATTCTGTTCAATAAGCCAGTTGTACGCCTGTTTTAGTTCATCTTTATTTCTTGTATTCATTGAATAACCAAGGTCTTTCAAAGCCACCATAAAAGAATCCCTTTCAGAATCATACATATAAATCTGACCGCTGTATTTCTTATTCCTTAGAATATTCCAACCTTCTTTTAAGTCATTTTCATCTACAACTGTTTTGTCGTACAAAATCCCTACAGTTCCCCAATAATAAGGTACTGTGTATTTATTATCAGGATCAAAGTCATTCTTCAAGAGCTTTGGAATAATCTTGTCTTTGTTAGTTATAAGTTTCCAGTCAATTGGCTGCAAATAATCTTCTGATATAAGTCGTTCAATCATATAATCAGACGGTATTATCACATCATATTCTGCCCCACTTTGAAGCTTTGTATACATTGTTTCGTTAGAATCAAATGTTTCATATACAACCTTGCAGTTATACTCTTTTTGGAAATCCTCAATAAGAGAAGTATCCATATATTCCCCTGAATTATACACACGAAGAACCGGCTTACTGCTAATGGCTGAAAATCTTGCCCCACAAAATACTGCCACTGCCAAAACTCCAACAGTTGCAACAGCCACACCAATCTTTTTAAGGGGACTATTGTGTGATGCTGACATTTCAACCTTTTTGTGTCTTTTTTTTGCAAGAGCCGGTATAACATTTACACCAACCAAAATCAAAACAACCACAAGAATAAGCAATGTTGACAAAGCGTTAATTGTAGGATTTGTTCTCTTTGTCATATTGTAAACAACAATTGAAATGTTGGAAACACCGTTTCCTGTTACAAAATATGAAACAACAAAATCGTCAAGTGACATTGTAAATGCAAGAAGCATTCCTGCAAAAATTCCCGGTTTTAACATCGGAATAATAACCTTAGTTAACGCCTGAAACGGTGTGGCACCAAGATCCATGGCAACATTTGCAAGGTTGTGGTCCATACTTCTAACCTTTGGATAAACGCTTGTTATAACATATGGCGTACAAAAAGCAATATGTGCTAAAAGCATTGTAAGATATCCACGTTCAAGTCTCATTGACGTAAACAAAATCATAAGTCCGATTGCCGTAACAATATCAGGGTTCATAATAGGCATATTGTTAACATTCAAAAGCCATTCTCTAAGAATTTTTCTGCTTCTTGAAAGTCCGATTGCCGTAATTGTACCAAGAACTGTAGATATAATTGTGGCAATAACAGCAATACTTATAGATACATAAACTGCTGCAATAATATCATTGTCTGTTAAAAGTTTCTTATACCATTTAAGTGAAAATCCGGTAAACTTAGTTAAGGATTTTGATGAGTTAAACGAAAAAAACATTGTAACTGCAATTGGTAAATAGAAAAATATAAAACACAATGTAATATATAATTTTGGTCCTATGGAGATTTTCTTCTTATTCATTAGTTACCTCCATTCTCGTCAGGATCTATTTTTTTCATAAATCCCATCATTACTAAAATAATAACTGCAAGAATAACTGAAATGGAACTTCCGAAATTCCAGTCACCTACAGAAATAAACTGATTTTCAATAAGGTTACCAATAAGTACAAACTGATGTCCGCCAAGTAACTGTGGTATAACGAAACTTGAAATAGACAAAAGAAATACCATTGAAACACCGTTTATAACGCCAGGAAGTGACAATTTCAAAATAACCTTTGTAAAAGTCTGAAATCTGTTGGCACCAAGGTCACTTGCAGCTTCCACAAGTGAGTGGTCCATTTTTGCCAGTGATGTGTGAATTGGAATAACCATAAATGGCAACAAATCACATACTAAGCCCATAACAACCGAAAAATTAGTGTACATCATTGTCTGCTGATTTAATCCTAACAGTTTAAATAATGAATTAATAATTCCGTTGTCTGACAAAAGACTTATCCATGCATAAGTTCTAAGCAATGTGTTAATCCACATTGGAATTGTGACTAACAGTATTAAAATATTCTGAGAACTTTCATCAAACTTTGAAATAATATACGCCATTGGATATGCCAAAACAAGGCAAACTCCCGTTGTAATTAGTCCCATTTGCAAAGATTTAATAAAAACATTTAAGTAAATAGGATCAGATATTTTCCTAAAATTATCTAATGTAAAATGTATTGTTATAAGTGAATTATCCCCTGTTGTAATGGAGTAAAGTAATATTAATGCCAAAGGCAAAACTATTAGCAGAAAAGACCATAACACATAAGGTTTCACTAAGCCTTTATAATGATGCATCTCTTTCCTCCTTAATTCTCCATTTTGTGCATTACCTGAATGTCAAAAGGATCAATTGTAAGTCCTACTTTTTTCCCAATTTCATAATTTTCTGTTGTATGAACCTTATAATTTCTGTTTTTAGTTTCCACGAGATATTCATAATGGACCCCCATAAAAACTTTTGAAATAATAGTTCCTGAAACCTTACCTGCCTCCGGTTCCACAACATCCATGTCTTCAGGTCTTAAAACAACTTCAATATCTTCATTATCCTTAAATCCCTTGTCTACACATTCCCAGTCTATGCCATCAAAATTAACAAGACAGTCCTTAATCATATTGCCTTCAATAATATTTGACTCACCAATAAATTCAGCTACAAATCTGTTCTGTGGCTCGTTGTAAATATCCATTGGAGTTCCAATCTGCTGAATAACACCGTCGTTCAAAACAACGATTGTATCTGACATTGAAAGTGCCTCTTCCTGGTCGTGAGTAACAAAAATAAATGTAATTCCAACTTCCTTCTGAATCTTTTTAAGCTCAGTCTGCATATCTTTTCTAAGCTTGGCATCCAACGCACCCAAAGGCTCATCAAGAAGCAATACCTTAGGTTCGTTAACAAGGGCTCTTGCTATGGCAACTCTCTGCTGCTGACCTCCTGAAAGTAAAGTTACATCCCTTTTTTCAAAGCCTTTAAGGCCTACCAGTTCAAGCATTCTGCTAACCTTTTTCTCTATGACGTCTTTGTCCATTTTCTTAAGATTAAGACCAAAAGCAATATTATCTGCCACATTTAAGAAAGGAAACAGGGCGTACTTCTGAAATACTGTATTTACTTCTCTTTTGTAAGGCGGAACCTTTGAAATATCCTTTCCGTCAAAAATCAACTGACCATTACTTGGTTCCTCGAAACCACCGATAATTCTTAACAAAGTAGTCTTACCGCATCCGCTTGGTCCAAGTAATGTAAGAAATTCGTTTTCATATATGTTTAAATCAATCCCCTTTAAAACCTGCTGGTCTTCAAAATTCTTGCTAATATTTTTTAATTCAATAATCTTCTTTTCCATAACGTTCTCCTAAACTGTTTTAAAAACTTGGGGGGCCACTAATCCATAACACCTTTGCGCCCTTGTCTGATTTAAGATAGTGCTTATATTTTGCCTCATAATAAAAAGTTTCACCTTTTTTCACTTTATAAGTCTTGCTTCCAAGCACGACCTTAATCGTTCCTGACAAAACATAGCCAAACTCTTCACCCTCGTGAGGATTGTCAGGGTAAGTTGAACCGCCTGCCTCTAATGTGACCATAATAGGTTCCATCAGATTTTTTTGTGCATTTGGCACAATCCACTGAATCATATTTTTAAGTTCTTTATCTTCCTTCTCAAAATAGTCTTCCTTAGAAAAGACAATCTGATTATCCTCATCATCTTCAAAAAAATTCTTCAAATCCGTACCCAGACACTGGAGAATATCCACAAGAGTTGCTATTGACGGAGATGTATGATTCCTCTCAACCTGAGAAATAAATCCCTTAGTCAACTCTGCCCTATCAGCCAATTCCTCCTGAGTAAGTCCTTTCAAAATTCTTAACTCTTTAATCTTTTTTCCTATATCCATAGTATTATCCCTTTTTATTTTTAGCTTTAATCATACTTTAAAGCTGAGTTTGTTATTTTTAAATAAAAAGTTTAGTATTTCTAACCTTATATAATATATAATTATCTTATTTCATTGTCAATACAATGGTGATACAATATTAAATGATTACAACGTCAAAAAGTCTTATCCCGCTTGTGCTTGCACAATAAAGGGATAATGACTTTGAGACGCGCCCACAACATGCGAATATTGAGGGGAAGGATTGTGGGACTGCGAAGCACGCAACAATCCGTGTAATCATAAATAAACGAAGTATACAGGAGGAAAAATCTATGAACAAAATTCTCGCAGATATGCACACTCACACCATTGCAAGCGGTCACGCTTATGCCACACTTACAGAAATGTGTAAAGAAGCAGCAAACAAAGGACTTGAAATTTATGGAATCACTGAACACAGTTCAGGAATCCCCGGAACTTGTGCTGATATTTATTTTCAAAATTTAAGAGTTATTCCAAGAGACCTTTTTGGATTAGATTTAAGACTTGGTGCGGAAATTAACATAATTGACTACAATGGTACACTTGACCTTGGTCAGGAATACATTGACCGACTTGATTTTGTTATTGCCGGCATCCATTCTGTATGTTACAAGTTTGGCTCAAAAGAAGAAAACACTGCTGCAATAATAAATGCCATTAAGAATCCTAATGTGAACATTATAAGCCATCCTGACGACGGCCGTTGTCCTCTTGATTACGAAGCCCTTGTTCAGGCTGCAAAAGAATATCACGTTCTTCTTGAAATAAATAATAATGCCCTTAGGGATAAAAATAGAAAAAATGTAAAAGAAAACCAGAAATTAATTATCGAAAACTGTAAGAAATACAATCATCCTTTCATAATGGGAAGTGATGCTCACTTTACAACTGATATTGCCAACTACGACCACTGCGGTCCATTGGTAGAATCAATGAATGTTGATAATGAATTAATAATGAATTATTATCCGGATAGGTTGAGGGAATTTCTTAGGAAATAGTTAGCAAATATTTGTACTGTAATTCATTGAAGAAATCAAAAAAGAAACCATGTAGCACCAAATAGGATACAACCTCAAGCCCATGGTTTCTTTTTTTACTATTCAAACTCCTACTCACAAAAATTTACTCCTTTATAAAGCAGGATATTTATTGTATTTAGCAGTTCATTTCTGTACTGTTTTAGTATTTTTGCATATAGTCTAAGACGAAAATATTGTCATTTTATTGTCACGAGTCAATACCGTTGTAGTCGTTCTTGCATGTATTACAAACTTGAATTTCTATTTGTGTTGCCATGTCATTACATAATCTTTTTCTCCGGTAGCCTCATCTAATCCACTATGCTGAATCTCAAATCCTTCTCTCTTGTAAAAAGATATTGCCCGTGCGTTCTTTTGGTATACGTTCAAGTGCAACTTATTCCTTTTATCCTTTGCATAATTCAGCAGAATTTTACCTATACCCTGCGATTGCATTTCACCAGAAACAAAAATGCCCTCAACATATTCATCATTTAACCCTATAAAACCCTGTATTTCTGTATCATACTCATACACATAAACCTCTGCTAATAACAACGCTTCTTTTACTGATTTGAAATTGCTTTTCCAGTATTCGTCGGGGATAAAATTATGTGCCTTTATATTCGTATCCAACCATATATCTGCAACTTTATTTATATCATCCCTTTGAAGTTCTCTAATCATAACGGTGACTCCCCATAAACTTGAAGTTAGAAGTTACTTTTTGACTTCCTTTGTGATTTCAGTTGTCTTTAATTGTACCTGATAAGTGTTTTCTTCTCCGCTCAAATTGGTTGTTTTCAATTCAAACCACAAATTATCAGTCAACTTATCGTCACTATCTCTAAGAATGTCACCAGAAATTTTTCCAATATTTCCAGAAACATCTATTGTCCCACCTGTCTGATCATCAGCACCATTAGAAATCAAAATTTCTTTTTCACTTCCATTGATATAAATGGTAGTTGAGTATGTGGTAATATCAGAAAAATCGTCTGACATCACTTTCAAATCGCCACCATAACAAATTTCATCTTTGCCATCTAAAATAATTACACCATTCGACACAGAAATATATTTATTTTCTCCGCTAAATGAATATACCTTTAAGGGCTGTTCTTCATTGCTTTCGGAGGAAGTGTTGCACCCTGCAAGCAAAACCGTACAAGCAAGCAACCATAGCACAACTGCCATTATCTTTTTCATAATATCACCATCCCATCAAATTCTAAGTTGTAAGTTTCTTTACTATCATATCTTTAAAACTTGTTTTGCTTTCGCATTAACAAATTGTATAATTGGGCCTGAAATGATAACTGTAATAAGCGTGCATACACCAAACTTTCCGCCAAGCAAAACACCTGTAACTACAACCAAAATATCCAATGCCATTCGGACAAATTTAATCTGCCAGTGATTTTTTTCTGCTAAAGCAAAAGTGACTGCCTCATAGGAGCCTCTACCAAGGGATGCCGACGCATATAGTCCTGTTCCGACAGCAAACAAAACCACTCCTAACAACATAATTAAAAAATTGATCCACTTATAGGTACTGTAAATATGGCAGTTAGCAAACAAATCTACACAGATACTGTATACAATCTGGTACAACACAGTTCCTATATGAATCTGACTTTTATCGTAAATGAGCGCAAACAAAATCATTCCCAATGCTACAACAAAAGATGCTGTGCCAATGCTTATGTGAAATGTTCTTGCAATCCCCTGCCACAGCACCGCAAGCGTAGCTCCGCCAAATCCAGCATACAGTGCAAGTGTAATTCCATAAGCCGCAATTATAGAACCTATTACAAGGATTGCCAATTTCTTTAGTGTTTTTTTATTGTTATTTTTCATTGACTTTTAATTCAAGTACATCCGGACGGGCATAATGTCCGATTGCATCATGCTCCATTTTGCAGGCGGCAGGCAAATTCATATCAAGTTCTGCGTAAATGATAGTTTCTTTATCCCAGACAGGTTTTGTCAAATAATGCCCATATGAATCAATAATGCAGCTTCCTCCTCTGCACACAAGTCCTGGAAGTTTAGATACGATATTATACTCCTTCAGATCAGAAGGGTATGAACTGCGTCTGATAATCATATCAGTGTTGATAAAGAAATATTTTCCTTCGATTGCAATATGCTGAACTTTCATGCTAATAATCACTCCTCGTATAATTTTCTTTGGGTTTAAAGCATCTGAAATCTATATCATCAATGTTTTTGACTTTACATACCGTTAGCAATCGCTCTAATTTATTTAATACCAGCAAATTACTCTTCTCCACAAATCCCGATTTGTTAAACTCAACACACCTATTATACCTTATATCGGCAGATTCGCATATCCATTTTATGTCATATTTCTGCAATATAAAAGGTCAAAGCCGTCAAGCCCGATGGTTAACTGACGAATCTGACCTTTTATAATCAAATTTCTGTATTTTTTCTTCTATTACAATATGTGTCAAATCAGGATTTAATTTATCTCGTCTTTATCTTAAATCCGTTCTTAAAGATGAATAGTATATCATCCTTTGGCTTTACCACCACTTCCTGAACAAGACTGCTCCAAAGTCCCTCATCGACTTCTTCTACCAAAGCACCCTGCTTTTCCAATGCCCGGATGAATCCCTTGAATAATTCTCTCTGAGCCTTTTTGCTTTCAATCTGTTTTGAAATCTTGTCATAATCTGCTTTGATGGTATTGTACCTTTCGGTAAGGTCAGCATATCTTCTTTCATATTCATTCTGGTCAAGTGCCGTCCGGCTGTTCTCAGCTATGGCTGTCTGCATCTGCTCTGCAATGATTATACATTACTCCGCCCACAAATAGAGCCAAACTAGAGCCATTTGATAAAACAAATGCCGTATGCCGGAGCCGGGACATGCAATGTAGCTACCATAGTTATAACACTTAGTAAACAAACTGCTATTTTTTCATTTTATCTCCCTCTTAATAAATTTATTAGAGGCTACCTTTTCGCAGAATACAAGACATACATGACATGTCCTTCTCTTAAAAAGCTAGCCTCTTTAATTACTTTTTAATTATTTAATTTTAAGTTTCTTCTTAAACAACTTAATGGCTTTCTTATTTCCTTTAAGTTTAGTCTTCTTAGACTTAATGTTTTCCTTTGCTTTCTTGCTAAATGCATTCTTCTTTACAGTCTTAAGTTTTTTACCTTTGAATGTTATCTTCTTAATCTTGTTATCTCCTATAAATGCCTTAGAACTTATTGTCTTAACTGCTTTTCCAATTACTACTGTTTCAAGTTTTGAGCACTTCTTAAATGCATTTTTTCCGATAACAGTTACCTTGTTACCTATTGTAAGCTTCTTAAGGGCCTTGCAGCCGGCAAACGCATTGTTACCAATTGTTGTTACATTTAATCTATATCCCTTACAATCTGCTCTGTCCGGAATTGTAATCTTTGTTATTTTATTCTTCTTAGCAGCTACTACACCAATAACCTTTGATTGTCCTAATGTTGCAGTATCAATTGATGTAATCTGGTATATTAAATTTCCTGCCGTATATGTCATTCCAACGTATACGCCGTAGCTGTGGGTATGGCTGCTGCCTGTTGCGGGGATCGTTGCGGTTTCAAGAACCTTCTTGCAGACGGTGCATTCCTTATGCTTAGCGCCTTCTGCGGTTTCGGTAGCTGCCGTGTCAATGATCCACTCGCTGGCGCTGTGAGCCGCTTCGTCCTTTTTGTCGTGGCAACGAGAACATTCATGCCAGTGGTTAGTATCGTCAGACTTCCATTCTGTGCCTGCGGTATGTCCGGGAGCCGGAATCTTCACACTGGTTTTATCGGTAATTTCTACCGATCCTGTTGCATCTGCGAACCACTTGTCACAGCCATCGCAGGTGTAGTATGCGGAATTGCCCGCAGTAGTGCAGGTGGCAGCTTTCGCAGCAACCAAAGTCAGATTGTGAGTGTGTTCTTCGTTTTTATTTTTGTAATAATATGTAACAACCGTTCCGTCCGAAACAATAGGCTTATTCAAGCCGTCAACCTTTATAAATTCATAATCATAAAGTGCTTTTGCCGGTGTTAAATCAAGCTTTGTGCCGTATGGCACGGTAAATGTTCCGCCGGCAGTGTTTGGAATTTCAGAGCCGTCCTCAAATTTATACTGAATTGAAACGGTTGTGTAGCGCTGTGTTTCCGTATTGTCGTCTGCAAGCACATTTCCGTTTTCATCGAGCACCTGAAATGCCACGGTATCGCCGCTCTTAAGCTGTGCATCAGACGGAATTTGATAAATAAGCGAGCAACTCTTTAAGCCTGAATTAAAGTCGCTTTTGATGTGATCCAAAGCACCGAGCGGCCAGAAATTTGCCTTATCATTCCAAACAGGAATGTCAAAGGTTTGTACTGTTTGAAGCGGATTCCCCGATGAATCGGTCGCAACGCTTCCGTCGGAGTGCTTAATCCACATTTTGAATTTTAATTGTCGTGCATTTTTATCTGAAATGTTTTGAATAACAGTTCTAAGCTCGATTTTTTTACCGTTCATATTAGTATTAAATCTGCTTTTGCTGTTGCCGCTCAAAAGTCGGTCATTGCGATTATATGTGTAATTATAATATGAACTTGTTTCAAGGTCGGTAAAATCAGACGGCTTTGAATAAGCGCCCGTATATTCCTTAACCTCGGGAGTTGCAACATAAAGGTCTACATTCTTAACAAGCTGAGACATTCGCTTGAAGCCCTGCAAACGGCAAACCTCACAGAATTGATAGTTTGTGTCTCTCATTATGCACTCATAACTTGAAACAAGCATTTTTGAGCCGTAAGCATTGCGGCAGGTACATGTGTTTCTAAAACCTAAAAGCTGTCGCCATTTTATCTTTTCCGGGTCTTCAACCGAGGAAAGATTGAGTGATTTAAGTTCCTTATCGTCAAGCAAATATCCGTTACTGTATTCATCACCGAGACCGAGCAAACCGTGTCCAAACTCGTGTGCAAAAGTTTTTGACGCACGATAACTGTCTGATGGCGAAATGAAATAATGGAAGCCGTATTCACGGTTATTATAAGCACCGCCGAAATCTGATTTTGTGTTTACAACCATAGCGAACTGAGCAATATAATCGTGAACATAATAATAAGGCTCATATTCCGAACCGGACGGAATTGTGTTTGGATCACACTTTTTTTTGATATGAGCATCGTGAATTTTCTCGATAAATTCAGGACCGATACATCTCTCAAAAATATGATTTTTCCACTGACTTCCGTGGAGATTATTAGAAATAACAGGCGAATTATATTTGTCGACTATAACATCAAAGAAGGTGCTTCCACCATTGTCAAAAGTCGATTCGGAAGCTGTGCAAAGAGCGTAAACATTGAATCTGTCGGCATAACTGCGATACGGTTCATATTTCATAGCGTCCTGCCAAAGTCGTTTGACATCATTGATGAATTTGCCCTGCTGACTTTTTGTGTATCCCTCGCCGCAAACGACAACAACCATATTTTCCGTGTCGCTGCGTGTTTTTTGGATGGTATAAACAGGGATGGTAGGATTAGAATATTTTCCGTCATTTGAATACCACGGGCCGAGGGTGAGCTGAATGCTTTGCTCGGTGCTGACATTCCAATCGGGATTTGCGTCCTCGGCAGGTTCCGAAATTGTATAATCATCCTCTTGCTTATTTGGAGCAGAGCCGATATAAGGACTGCTTTGTGAGCCGCTGCCGGAAGTTGTAACAAAATATTCGGAATCGAGATAAAATGCAGGTCTTACGCCCAAATCGGAATACCACGGAGCATAACGACCGACCTGACCCGATGAACTGATATAACGCATATCGTGATTGCAATCGGTAACAGGAGTGCGAAGCCAATAAGGCCAAGCCATACCGTCATTATTATACGCAACATAATAACCTTTGAGATTTTTCCACACGGCATTAGCCTGCTTTACATCAAGAAGAAAAACCTTTTCGGTTGTAGTTTCAAAATATGAACTGTCGTAGTTTGCCACCGCTTCCGAAATATCGGTGTAGTATAACAAATCCGAATTTGCGTCTCCATCAACTATGCCCTTGTTGTATTCGGGATGAGAAACGAGAGAACGCTGGGTAACGGTTTTCATTGCCGCAATTTCAGATTTTGAAAAAGCGTTGAGAAAACCCGCTTTTTCGTTGTACGCTCCCACACCGCTTACATATCCGTCTTTCGGAGGGTTGCCACAAAGCCAATCGACTTTGCCTTCAGCTGCGGTCGAATTTAACCAAGAACGCATATTGCTGTCTTTCCAATAGTTAGAACCGTAATCATCACGCTTATAGCTTCTGCTGTGTGATTTTGAATTGCTGTTGTCATTTGTTTTGGCATCATATGCAAGGGTGTCAACAATTTTGTCTGCAAGCATAAGCGGTCCGTTATTGTCAATGCTTACACATCGCCAAAGAATTGAGGCATTGTTATACGCGCCCATTTTAACATAGTCGCCAACTTTAATATCGGGCTTTGATGCCGCCTGAATGGTCATCGGCAAAACGGAAATTGCCATGCACAATGCCAAGAATATTGCGGTTATTTTTTTCGTCATTAAGGAACTTCCTTTCTAAGCTATATATTTGCTTTTATTATATTGTAAGGTGTTATATGGGTCAATGAAAATCCAATTAAATTTTTGTTAATTTTACAGCCGACACATTTAATATTACACGAAGAAGAAAATCTTATTAAATATGCAAAAAGGCTTCTGCCCAAAACAGGGCAAAAGCCTTAAAAATTATGCGATTTTTAGGTTTAGTTGCAAGCCAAGGGGGACTATTTCATCTGCCCGAAAACACGTTTTTGAAAAAAGTGTTGCAAAAGCGGTTGAACACAAAGATTTTCATATCCGATAAGCCTGAATTTTGCGGCGCAATCGGTGCGGGATTGTTTGCCGTTGACAGCGACAGATTGTTGGAAAGGCTCGAATGTAACGCCTTGAACATAAACCCGAAAAATCTTGTGATTTTAATCGGAACGAATGACATCGGCATAGGAGTTCCGACCGAGTACACCTTGAAAAATATAAAAGAAATTTTGCAAAGAACGCAGACACTTTGCTCGAATACCGCCGTAAAAAGCAGTATTCGGGCATAAAAAAGCCTCGGAACACGAATGTTCCGAGGTGATGGCAGATTATATCAACTGTCAAGTCTTTAAAGGTGGAGATTTGTCCATATGGTATCAGATGAAAATCATTCGTGTTTTGCGGCGAATTCTTTTAATAATTTCATTGCAATGACATCATGCTTTTTCGAAAACATATGCCCTCCGCCATCTATAAAATGAAGTTGCACCCGTTTGGAATCTTGCATTCCAATCGGCATCGTACTTTTATATGCTTCTGCCGCACGTTTGGCATAAGAAACATCTACGATTTTATCCTTTGTACCATGCACGATGCACACCCTGCCGGCGTAGTTCTTAATTTCTGCAAAGGCATCCATTTGCATGACATCCATTGCATAGCAACACCCCAATTTCATCAGTCCGCAGCGGAAAGTATCGGGAACATTTTGCGGATCAAATTTTGCCATCATCATTTTTCCGGCTCTGGCGTCATCCGGGATACACAATGCCGGATAAAACAGGACAAGTTTTTCTATCGGAAAGTTGTTCTTTGCTGCCACCTAAGCAGACACAAAACCGCCCTGACTGCATCCCATCAATAAAATTTTTTCAGAATCTGTATAGGAAAGATTTCTAACATATTCAATGACCGCTTTCAGATCTTTGGTTTCTGTCAGAACAGACATCTCTGTGGTTTTTCCGTCACTTTTTCCACACATAGCAGAACCGCCACAAAAATCAAATGTAAATGCAACATATCCCATTTCAGCCAAAAAAGCCGCATAATGTTTCACACTGTCTTGCCATGCCATAAATCCGTGACATACGATTGCAATCGGAAGATGAGTTTTTGCTTACCCTTGGGTATAACTTTTCAAATTAAATTATAGTATAAATCCGTCTATTCCTCAACTGCGTCTTACGAGACTTCAGGTTTTGCATTCCTGAAGGTTCTCCAAAAAAATTATGGAAAAAAACTATATTCAAATATGATATGAACTTCTAATTATGAGAAAAGAAAAAATAGTTCATATCGTCTGTTTTTCTAATTAATCACATCCTGTTCTTTTATCTTATTAATCATTGCTCCAAATAGTACGGAGAGTTTTGATTTCATCTCTAATGGAAGCTCATTTAATGCTTCATCCACAGATGCTACGTTGTTCTTAACTCCTAAGATTGTATTTGGATCAGTTTCCAAGGTGTCTGCTATCTTGAATAATAATTCTATGCTCATATTCTGAGAACCACCCTCAATCTGACCGTCATCAGTATAAGAAAATGTTTAAATGAAAATACATACTTTAATTGCAATTTAAACTGCTAGTTTTCCCGTGCTACTATTTTTGCAAACTAACAGTTACTTTTACAGAGATATGTTTAAGGTATTTTTTACGATTTTATAAAAAAACATCTATAAAAAGTAATTCATAACAATACTTTTTATAGATGTAAATCATCAATTATTTATTTGTATGTATCTGCAACAGATTCTAAAACTTTATAATTACAATGGTATGGAGCAACAACCCCTATCACCATCTGCTTTTCATCTCCAAGCTCTCTCATCTTTTCAAATGCTTCTACATCAATTTCCCGACTTTTCAACTCACTATTCTTCTTTATAATTTCTCCATACAACTGTTCACGAGTTTCTTCCTTATTTTAAGTTATCTCTCTTATAAAATTAAAATGATATATTTTCTTGTTGGGTTTTTTTGGACTTTTTTGTATTCTAACAACTTTCAAACATCGTTTTGAAATGAAAAAACCTGCATCAGCATTAGCTGATGCAGGTCATCTGTCAGGGTAATTTTTCATCCCCTTTCACTATAATATACTTTATTATTTTTACTCATAATGTTCATCAGGGCTTATCTCTACTTCAAAACATATCTGTTTATCATTTAACTGATACTTTTCAGCCAGAAATGGTCCACAGGCATTAGAACCTACACCTGAAACTTTATAGTCTACCCTTACATGTGTTTTTCCATCCTTAATTAATTCATCCGTATGCTGTGCTCTGGTTAACACTTCTGTACTATACTGAGAGACCTTACATTCAAATGTCTTTTCTGTTTCAAACTTTAAATTTCCTATTTTCAGCATCTTAACATCTATATGATTTCCATGTTCCTGTGGTCTCACATAATGAACATATTCTTTTTCTGCATTACTTTCATACATGCCAATCGTTGCATAATGGCACTCGTCGCAATATGTTTCACCTTCTCCACGTCCATAATATGTAAATGCTGCATTACTTTCGGGAATATCAAACTCAAAACCAAGTCTCGGTAAATATTTTGTTCTTTCATGAACGTTGCCTTCTAAAAGTATATCAATCCTACCATCCTTTGTAACATTAACTGACATCATATATTTAAAAAATGGTCTTCTCGCTACTCCAGCTAAGGCTCCTTTTACAATAATTCTTCCATCCTTGATTTCGCAATCATATATTTTAGAAAACTGTTTGTCTAAATTTTCACTTCTGCCATTTTGACGGTAACTCTCTAATCCGCCCCACTCTAACTGTGCATTACAGTCATTATCCGTAGGTGCCCGCCATGCTGTAAGTCTCATTGGTCCTGCCAATTGCTCTTTTCCATTGATTTTCATACTCGTAAATGTTCCATAATGTCTGGAAAATACATATCGAAAATGTTCCCCGGTTATAACCACATTTTCTCCTTCATACACTGCCTGTACCGCTGCTTCATCACTTTTCTGTCTTGCCGGGGTATCTGCTAACTTATGCTGTGTGACAGCATACTCCTTCCCATCTTTGTATAATCTGCAGTTTAAATACAATCCATATTGATATTCTACCTTTGGCACATCTATGTTTAATTTCAGGCTCTCATGTGGTTCTATCGCCAGTTTCATCGTTCTGAATACAATCGTTTCCCCATCTGCCTGTATTTCATATGTAAATTCACAATCTTCCATATTTGTAAAATCATATCTGTTTGTTACTGTAAGCACGCCATTCTCATACTGCGTCACCATTGGCTGATATGCTGTTTTTACTTCTAAGGAACCACTTCTAATACTTCTATCAGAAAAAACCATACCGTCACAGCAGAAATTACTGTCATGTGTTTTTTCATTTTGAAAATCTCCACCGTATCTCTGTACTCCCTTTTCATCCAAAACAACATGATCTGCCCATTCCCATACACATCCTCCTATCATTTGTGGCGTTGCATGAATCAGTTCATTATAATCATATATATCCCCCGGTCCATTTCCCATAGCGTGGCAATATTCACAGAAAAAATATGGCTGTTTGCTTCCTGTTTTAAAAAACGCTTCTACTTCTTCGAGAGAATGATACATTGTAGAATGTACATCTACATAATCACTTTCTCCTAATCTGCTGGCATCTTCACTATGTATTAAACGACAATCCTTCTGCGTTCTAATGAAGCGGACCATCTCTTTCATGTTTTCTCCAAAAGCACTTTCATTTCCTAATGACCACATAATAACGCTGGTATGGTTCTTATCCCGCATAACAGTTCTTTGCATACGCTCAACCATCTCTTTCTTCCATTCGGCTCTCTGACATGGCCATTCTCCTGTCTCTATATCATATCGGTCCTCTTCATTAGGATTTCTCATACGAAATCCATGCGTTTCCATATCATTTTCCAGAATAACATAAAATCCCATTTCATCACACAGTTCAATCATATGCGGTGTCGGTGGATAATGTGAGGTACGAATACAGTTAATATTCAATTCTTTCATTAATCTTAAATCTTTCACCAGTGCTTCCGGGGTCTGATACCATCCCGTTTTTGGATCTGTATCATGATGATTTACCCCATGTAGTTTTACAGGCACACCATTAATCAAAAGTTCTGACTTTTCCGAAATAGCAATACTTCTCATTCCTGTTTTCTGGACAATTTCTTCTCCGTTTCGCTTAATTTTGATTGTGTACAAATATGGTTTTTCCGCATTCCACAATATAGGATTCTCTATCTTCCATTCTACATTGCATGCATTCCTCTCCAACTGAAGAACATTTTCTTCTGCATCTAATAATGCAATATCTGCTTCTTTTCCCACATCTACTGAAATCTTCTCCGCATCTGATAAAATCCTCACATCTTCTATATGATTTTTCGGACGCTGTAGAATATAGCAATCCCTGAAAATACCATTATATCTTAGAAAATCCTGATCTTCCAAATAACTTCCGCAACACCATTTTAAAACTCTTACCTGAATCGTATTCGTTCCCTTAGTCACAAACTTCGTAATGTCAAACTCTGCCTGTAAATGACTTCCTTGTGTAAATCCTACATATTCTTTATTAACATATATATACGCACAGGAAGAAACACCTTCCAACACAAAATAAATCTTTCCCCATACTTTCTTTATATCAAACTCTCTCTGATATACTCCACATGGATTATCATCCGGAACATAAGGTGGATCTACAGGATATGGATAATTAATATTGGTATAATTTAAATCATCATATCCCTGTAACTGCCAGCAGGAAGGAACCATTATCTTGTCCCAGTCTGCAATTTCATCTTTGACATCAATATCTCGTTTGTAATATTTAAAACTCCACTCTCCATTTAACATTTGAAGTTCCGATACTCCTTCAGGAATATAGTAACTCCTAGGATTCATTCTATTTTCGCTGGTTGCCAACGGATTCTCGTAATTTCTCATTTTCCTCTCTCTTTCTAAGCTTGTTATTTATTTACAAGTAATTGTCAGTTTATTCCACCTATCGCTCTTTAATCTAAGTGCAGTCATCGTCTGATTTTCATATACAATAGAAAATTCCTCTTTCTTGCCATCAACCTCTATTTCATGCACGTTTCCATATATTAAGAGTTTATTAATGAAAATGTCTTTCAAAGAATAAATTGTAAATACTCTTTCATCTTCTTTTACACACTTGAATACATATTTATCATCTTCCTCTGCATAATAACGATATTCATCATCCATATTCGGTGGTGTAATCACTATCACTTTTGTCTGATTCTGTTCTGAAAATGGGACCGCCCACTTCATTTTTTCATTCATAATAACAGGAAGTACAATTCCGGACTTTAAATATGCCGGACAATCTTTTAAAGATACCGGAACCTCTCTCTCACAACTTCCTAAAACTTCATTACCACTCCACAATTCATACCATGTTCCTTTCGGAAAACAGACTTTCTTTGTCTGTGCCTTTTCTTCCAGAACCGGTGCAACTAATATTGTATCGCAGAATAAATATTGTTCTCCATTGTTCAGATAATCTTTCTCTTCAGGAAACGCCAGAGCCATTGCTTTCATCATTGGTAATCCTCTATGATTTGATGAAATTGCCGCACTATAAAGCATTTCTATAAGGTTTTCCCGTAACCAATAATATTTCAAATATACTGTTTCCGCCTCTTTTCCAAAATCCCATGGACAGCGTGTTTTTGTTCCATGACTCCGCATTAATGGCTGAAAAGCTGCAAACTCAACTCCTCTGATGTAAGTCTCTACATTCGGCTTACCTTCATAACCTGCCATATCTCCACTCCATACTGCGAATCCACATAAGCCGGCAGATAATCCTGCATTTAATTGTTGTTTTAATCCATACAGCTCTGCTGGCTGATTTCCCGAATAAACTGCTGCCCACTGCTGACTTCCTGCACACCCTTCCCGACAATAATATATATAATCGTCATCTACGATTTCCCGCGTTGCCTCACCATAAACCTTTGTGTACCAGTATGCCCCCCAATTATGCATCTCTTTTCCTGTAATACCATTGCAATACATATCGTCCTCTGTAATCTGTTCACTATATCCCAGCATTCCACCACGCATACCCTTAATAAAATAATCATTCTTTTGGTTTCTAATTAAAACTTTTGCATTGTGGTTAAAAAAATCAATACGTCCCCCTGATTCCTGTTTCGAACCTTCTTTTATTTTAATGATAGGATAGTCTTCCTCCTTAACGTTTGGCAGATATTTTCTATTCTGTTCTAACTCTGAATCCGGTGTACACCAGACAATCATACGAATTCCTTGTGCATTAAGTATTTCATAAGCAATCCTATTTTCTGAAATCCATCCTTCTCCATACATTGCAGAAAGATTTGTAATTCCTAATCTCCTATATCCATTCAACATTTCCTTTAATATCTTTAAGTATTTTTCCGGATTATTTTCCTTTTCCCAATTCTCCCCATACCATACCTGATTTCCTGCCCCCATAGTATAACGAAACGCCCATTTAGGTGGAAGAAACGGCTTTCCTGTCAATCTTGTATAAGAACGTAACCTTTTGTCTAAAGTTCCTGTCCAAATATATATATCAAATTCTGTTTCCCAAAACTCCCATATTCCTTTATACGGATTTGTATATCCCAAGTCGCTGACAGCCGGATAATAAGAAGCATAAAACAACGTATTGCCTCTGGAACTATGTAACAATGGAACATTTTTATAAGATTTCCACAATTCCAATCCATCACTATCAATATCATATTCACAATTCGTATTCCAAAGAAACTGTCGTTTCCCATTTTGGTTTATATCTGAAAATTTTTCTCCCATTCCTAAAAGCACATCATCTGGATCAATATCAAATTCCAAGCGGATTTTTACTAATTTATTTTCATAGAATCCAAAACGAACGCTGTCTTTTGTCAAACAATATTGAAGTACATTATAAATATCAAAAATTTTGATTGTCCACTCCGGACCATTTACTAAATGAAATTCTGTACCATCCATTGTCCTAAAAAGAATAATATCCTTGTCGTCACTTTCTATAAAATGAATTTCTTCTCTTTCTGTCGGATTAAAAAAACTACTCTCTGTTGTTGTAATTCGGATTCCTCCCAAACTTGGAGCCGATATGACAAAATCTATATTTTCATTTCCTAATTGATATGTAATCTTTAACCGGTCCTCGAACTTTACAATATCAACCATTTTTTCCAATATTCTCCATTCATCTACAATTGGTTCTGTTGGCGATGCTCCACTATTAAATTTACCAAATTCATTTTTTTCCACCTGACGGTACATTTTTTTCTTATCCATAAAATCCGTCCCTTCTATATTTGTTTACTTACTACTACTTACTACTGTTTATGTAATTTTATATTACTTTATTTTGACAATAAAGCATATGGATTTTTTACACTTCTTTTGATTGATATGGATTTATTTTTTATATTTCTTTTTAAATTTATCAAAAATATATTTTTACAGGACATATATAGAAATAATTCCATTATATGTGCAACAAAAAAATCCATATTTTTTTATCTACTGTCAATTAAATCCATTCTTTTTTTAGTTGTTCTTGTTATAATAAAATTAATTTATTCGTGGAGGTATCTTATGTTATCTATTAATAGTTCATGTTATTCAAGTTCCGAAATAGATTTACCCAACTATGAATATCCCGTAATTGCCACCAGCTGTGGAAGGCATGTTTTGTATACCCATGATTCTTTCTGCGTAAATCAAAAAAAGCGACAGGATTATCAGTTACTATATGTAAAGCATGGCACCATTTACTACTATATTGACAAAAAACAATATTCAATTTCTGCAGGTGGAATTCTAATTTATAAACCAAGCGAATTACTGCATTATGAATTTTTCCTTAAAGATGCACCTGATATTTACTGGGTTCATTTTACCGGAGATAATGTTGACAATATTCTTGGAGAATTAAACCTTTCAACGAAACATGCATTTATGGGAACTATCTGTCCTGAATATGATACTATTTTTGATAAAATTATTAATGAACTGCTAAACAGAAAACTTCATTTTATGGATATATCATCTATTCTAATGTTAGAATTATTGTACACAATTTCCAGAGATATCTGTACTATTACATATATTTCTTCCAAAAATGATTTGATTTTAGAAAAAGTATTAGAAATTTTCAATACTAATTATCCAAACAAAATCAGCATTACTTCTATTGCCAAAGAACTGAATTACAGTTCCAGCTGGCTTTCCAAAACGTTTACAAAACATTTTGGTCTTAGCCCTAAAGCCTATCTTACGAATTTAAGAATAGAAAAGGCAAAATCCATGCTGCTCTCAACAATGTCCATTAGACAAGTTGCTGAGCAGACAGGTTTTCCGGACCAGATGTATTTCAGCCGTGTCTTCACCAATGCGGAAGGAATCACACCTTCCCAATATAGGCAAAAACACCTGTATGCTTCTTTCGTATCAACCACAAAAAAAGATGGAACTATAATCAAACGCCGTGAGTAAATAAAAAATACCATGGCGTTTCATATAATAATTTTTAGAAAGGACATGCCTTTTAGGCAGATGTATTTATTATGAGTGATTACAGACTTGAAAACAATGAATTTATCATTGAAAATTACGATTCTAAAGCCCCCTTTACCAGTTTTCTTCCGGGACTTACCGGGGAAGATGGAATTCCTCTATGGAGTTTTTACGTAAACAGGGGACAATGCCTGACTAGTTTTGGTATTGAGAAAAAGGAAAATCCAATTATGGAATTTCAACCGGCGGTTATCGCCTATGAAAACACTTCATTAAAAGGTTTTCGAACATTCATACGCAAAAACGATGAATACTTCGAGCCTTTTTCTGTCAATTATGATGCAAAAGTTAAACGCACTATGCGAATTAAAGCAAATTCTTTTCGCATTATTGAAACCGACTACACGCATAACTTTAAAACAGAAATTACATACTTTATTCTACCACATGAACCTTTTGGTGCTCTGGTCAGAAACGTAACTTTCACTAATCTTGGGGAAGAAGCTGACTTTGAAATCTTAGATGGTATGTCGCGCATTATTCCTTATGGTATTCCAGGAACAAAATTTACCACAATGGCAAATCTCATGCGTTCCTATAATACCGTAAGTAACTTAAAAAATGATGTTCCTTTATTTTTCTCCCGCATAGAAAGTGATGATGCCGCAGAAATGAAAGAAAATGTTGGCGGCTATTATTACATGTGTTTTGATAATAACGGAACTATATGCCCAATATATGACCCATGTGCCTTATTCGAAAATGAAACATCTCTTCAATTTCCAATAAATTTCATAATGCACGGTCTTAAATTTGTAGCTGGTTATTCACAACACTTTACAAACAAAATTTCATGTGCGTTTGCTCCGGTGGCAAAAAAGTTAAGTACTAACCAAAACTATACACTATCTACATTATGTGGTTTTGCACACAACGAAGATTTTATTAATCGTCTTATACCACACATTTTAGATAAAGAATATATTAATAAAAAATTAGTAGAAGCTGACCAATTAGCATTAAAATATACCAATGATATTGCAACAACAACCGGAAATCCTATTCTTGATGAATATTTCCGCCAAAGTTATTTAGATAACTTTTTGCGTGGTGGATATCCTATTGTTGTTTCCGGCAGTAATGATGATAAAGTACTTCACCTTTTCTCCCGAAAACATGGTGACCCTGAGAGAGATTATAATCAATTCTCTACTGCTGCCGAATTCTATTCTCAAGGTGATGGTAATTTTAGAGACGTTTTACAAAACAGACGATGTGATATTATTTTTCATCCAGAGATTAATGAATTTGACATCAGACAATTTTATTCATTAGTACAAATAGACGGCTATACACCTATGTACGTAAAAGCCTGCACCTTTTCTGTAATAAAAAAACACAAAGAGGACGTTTATAAATTTCTTGATGATACTGTATTACATGGAAAATCTAAAATAATTTCTGCACTTGAAGACAGATTCACGGCAGGCTCATTGGCAAATGTGATTCTTAGCAATAACATTTCAATCACTATTTCCATTGACGAGTTTCTCCATCGTATATTAGATTTTTGTCAGCAAAACTATGAATCATCTACAGAAAAAGTCGGAAACTACATTGACCAATGGGACTATTTATTAGATATGATATTATGTTATCAACGCATCTATCCAGAAAAGATAGAAGATTTAATATTCAAATCAAAGGTCTACAAATACTTCGATTCAGACCAAACAGTAAAACCCCGTAACGAAAAATATTTTTTCGACGGAAAAAAAGCAAGACAATTAGATGCTTTCTATGTAAATACAAAAAAATATGAATTAGGCTATAAAGCCGAGGATACGAACTGGCTGAAAACCAGTTCCGGTGAAATTTACTATACTAATTTAATAGAAAAGTTAATTGCCATTATTGTCAATAAAATCGCTCTACTTGATCCTTGCCAGATGGGTATTGAGATGGAAGCTAACCGTGCCGGCTGGAACGATGCCTGTAATGGTCTCCCTAGCCTCTTTGGCAGTGGTATGAGTGAAAATTTCGAAGTTGCACGTACTTGCCATTTTGTAAAAGATGTTTTAACAAAATATAGCAATCATACAATTACAGTTCCTGAAGAACTTTTTGAATTATATGCTAAAGTGAATGATTCCATTGCCACATGTAGTTCTGGTTTTGAGTTATGGGACGCTCTGGCTACAGCAAGAGAAACTTATCGTGACAAAACCTGTTACTCAATCAGTGGACAAACTGTCGCTATGGACATACCTGATTTCATCCATTCACTGGATATATATATAAATCTTTTATCTGATGGAGTAATAAAAGCAATGCAACTAGGCGACGGACTCTGTCCTACTTACTTTAGATATGTCGCTACTGATTATGAAATTATAAAAGAAAACCCAAATGGTTATCCAAATATTAAAGTAAACGCATTTCAACCACAAAAAGTTGTAGACTTTTTAGAGGGACCTGCGAAACAAATTCGAAACTGTACCAATCCTTCAGAAGCTTCTCATATCTTAGACCAAGTAAAAGCCTCTGAACTATACGATAAAAAACTAAAAATGTACAAAACAAGTGCTCCTACAATTACTGAGGGACTTGAGTTCGGCCGTATTGCTGTTTTTACTCCCGGATGGCAGGAAAATGAATCCATTTTTCTTCATATGGAATACAAATTCCTGTTTTCACTGATTGAAAGTGGAATCTATGAACGTTTTTATGAAGAATTGACAAATGTGTTTGTTCCATTCTGCAATCCGGAAATATATGGTCGTTCCATATTAGAAAATTGCTCATTCATTGTCTCCTCCGCTAATCCAGATGAAACTTTACACGGACGAAATTTTGTTTCCAGGCTATCAGGTTCTAACTCAGAAGTTTTATACATTTGGACAGACATGTTTCTTGGTAAACATCCTTTTATTTATAAAGATAATCGCTTAGGTTTATCTCTTCGTCCAAAACTGTGCGGTGACTTGTTTGATCAAAATAATCGTATCACATATAATTTTTTATCAACTAACAAGGTTATCCTGCATAACCCTTTCAGAAAAAATACCTGGAATGCTCAAATCGAGAAAATTATTATTGATGGCGAAGAGTATTTCGGAGATACTGTATGGGGAGATGATGCTATAAAAGTACGTGATAAAAGAAATTCTGTTATTGATATCTATTATCAATAACCCTTCTAAATCATGACCACCCGTCAGGGTGGTCATGATTTATTTATTTTCTATTTCTTCTTTAACTTCTTAAACTGCATATACTTCACTTTGATGCCTGCAAGGACATCTTCTAAATTCTCTGCGATGGTATCCGGAAGTTTTCCACTTGGTGTTTCTTTGCCGGAAAGAACATCTACAACTGCATTGCCGCCTTCCATTCCACCGGACCAGACATATGCAACTGCCTTAATCTTTCCATTGAACCGCGAATCATTCATCCACTTCATATCAATAATATTAGAAACATTCAAAACAACAACTACATCCTCAAATTCTTCTGTAATATTCTAATTGTGGTCTGCCAAACACTGAAATTTTATCTTCTTTTGTAAATGGAAGTACACCATTCTCATTCTTTAATAATACGATACCTTCCACTGCTGCCTCACGGCTCTTTTCTGCAAATCCCTCTACTGGAATCCCTCTTAAACTATCGCTCATTATTACTATCCTCCAAAGTATATTGTTTCTTACTTATTTTAAATTATCTCTCTTATAAAATTAAAATGATATATTTTTTGGGGTTGGGTTTTATTATTTTTTGGACTTTTTTGTATTCTAACAACTTTCAGACATCATTTTAAATCATGACGACCCATAAAACAAAAAGACAAAAACCATCTAAAAAGTTTTTGTCTTTTTGTTATGTTAAAAATCTTCTAAAAACTCATTACCTCATTGTGTAACTACCTGAATTACTTTTATTTCAGTTCCTGAATGTTTCACATATGTCCTGCCATCCTGCACTACATATCCCTCATTTTCAGAAATAATGTCTGCTTTCTTCCCGATTATTTGACCATTAACAGATACTTCTTTTGCTTCGGCTAAAATTACTGCCACTTCAAAATCATTCTCTCCTATAATCTCAACAGTAAACTTTTGATCCGTAATCCGCTTGCTAATCATGACTAATTTTGTGTTCTCATCTTTATATATCTGACTTGAGCGCTCTATTTCGGGTGGTGCAATCAATATACCTTTATATCTGTTTTCCAGCATATCCTCCATCAATTTTAGAGAAGCCCCTAAAGTTACAGGTATCACCGCTCCATCTCTTAAATATGCCGGAGAATAATCAAGTGGTGCAGCAACTTTCTGATATCCTTCTCCCTCAATTACTTCATCATTAAAGAGTGAATACCACCGTCCTGCAGGAAAATAAACATTCTTCGTATCCGCCTTTTCAAATACAGATGCAAACAAAATGTTGTCACAAAATACATATTGTTCTTCATTTCCTGCAGCTTCTTTACATTCTGGAAAAGCCAGAGCCATTGCCTGTGTCATTGGAATACCTGTTTTATGAGAATAAATGGCATAACTATAAATCATATCAAGAAGATTTTCTCTTAACCAATAGAATTTCTTAAACACTTCCTGAACCTTTTCACCATAATCCCAAGGAAGTTTCGTTGCATCCCCTCCGGTACGCATAATTGGCATAAATGTGCAAAACTGATACGCTCTTATATATACTTCATCCTCCGGTTTTTCTGAAAGACCTCCCATGTCGGTTCCCCAAATAGAAAAACCACTCGCCGACAAACTTAATCCACCTACTATCTGTTGTTTTAATCCGTCAAAGCTATTCATCTGGTCTCCTGTCCATGTACAATTCCATTTTTGAGAACCAGCACAAGCACCGCGCATGTAACATAGATAATCCCCACCTGTCATTTCTGTATACAAGTCATGATATGCCTTTGCATACCACCATACCCAGAAATTGTGCATTCGATTTCCCATCAATCCATTGTCAAACTTTGTATCTATAGGAACTAACTCGGTAAAATCTACCATTCCACCACGCAGTCCCCACCTGATTCTTTCTCCATGAATTTTCTTTAAAACAGAAAGAGCATCTTTATGCGTAAAATCGCCAAAATAGTGTACCTCATCCGGATTATATATATTTTTTACCATCGGCATTTCTTTATAATCCTTATCCGGATAATTTTTATGCATAAATTCCGGCCAGAAATCGCCACAATTCCACTGCATTACCTTAATATCTTTTTCGTTGCACATATCATAGCATACTTTATCATCAGCACCTCCGCCTTCCATATAAATAACAGACGGTAATGTTCCCATCTCGCTGAACTTTTCAATCATCGTTCTCGTAATTTCTCTTGGATATTCCTTCCCTCTATTCTGACCTAGTCCCCAAAAGCCATTAGAACCGCCTGCCTGATAACGAAACGCCCACTTTGGTGGTAATACAGGCTTTCCTGTCAAATCAGTATACTTCACCATATTTTCTACTGGTGTTCCTGTCCATACATAAAAATCTACTCTGCTGTCATCAAAAGAAATTCTCGTTCTTGTTTTGTCCGTATATCCAAAATCACCTTCCCCATAACAAGTAGTATTGAAAAAATATGTAATCCCCTTGTTGCTGTTAACTACCGGAACATTTTTGTAACTTCTCCACAATTCATGTGTATCAAGAGATGTATATCCCTGATAACACATATCTGTATTCCAAAAACACATTCTCAATCCGTGTTGATTGAAATGATTATATCTCTCTCCTGTGCCAAAAATAATTTCATCACTATTCAATGGCAACTCAAGAGAATATTGACGTGTAACAAATCGGTCGTCAGAACGTGATAAATTCCATTTGTTAATTGTATGTATCAGTTGATTTTGAGCATTATATATCTCTAACCCCCAATAACCTGTCTTGCATATTATTTTTACTTTTGTTCCATCAGTTCCTATCAATTCATTATTAAAGTCTGCTTTATCAATTGCAAGTGAGTACTCCGGTTCAAATATAGCAGTATCTCCTACATAATATGCATCTGCATTTTTGGGTGCTTCAGAAGATATTCTGATTCCACCTACATTAGGACACGAAATAAACAAGGAGCGTTCCTTTTGATCCCACTCTGGTGACTTCGTCTTAATCTCGAAACTGTCTTTATGTAAAATGGTTTCATAAACGTCATCATACTGTTTCCACTCTGTAAATAGTTGTAATGGATATGGACCAAAAGAATATGTCCTAAACGGATCTTCGAATTCTTTTGAAGCCGGAGCATTCTCTTCTATGGACTCAGCAAAGAATAAGTCAAATTCTAATTCAAAAGTTTCCATTTTATCCTCAAAAAACATAATTGGTATATTAGAAATAAAACTTCCTGAACCATTAAAAATTCGCTTATATACATCCTTCCCCTTTTCATAAAAACTTGAAACAGGCATCTCAAATCCCTCATTTTGGCAATTTGTAAAGTATGTACAACTATTTGGCTCTTCTTTTTTTAGATTTATTCTTAAATTTCTTATCTCTGTACTTGTATATCCTGTACCTATGCCTACATAGCCACCTTTATAATTTTCGGGTAGAGGATAAACAATCTGTCTTTCTCCATCAACCCATACAATATAACCATCTTCTCCTACCGTTAATTTGATTTTATGTGCTACTAATGGATTAAAAGCATATTTATCTGCTACCCAATCACTTTCCACACTATTTGAACTACAATAATAATTACTTTCTAATTCTCTTGTTTTTGGATTAATATGATATCCAAGCCCCATCATAACATTACTGTTTTTTTTGCAATAATTTATTGGCTCATTTTTTGTCTCATTTCCAAATGTAATCCAAATATACTGTTCTGTTCTATTATTCATAAATTACCCGCCCTTCCAAACCAAGTCTTCTTCTACCTGATTCTGACTTTTTTTATTTTAGACCATCGTCCATAAATTTTTATTTTACCAACATTCCTATATGCTCTTGCCTTCACGTAAAGTCCTTTTTTATTTTTTAATTTCTTTGATTTAAACACTTTTCTAAAAGATTTTATGTTCTTGGTAATCAATGCTTTTTTATTTTTCTTCGCCCTTTTCTTCGAAGTATAAATTCTAATTTGATAACCATTTGCTCCACTTACTTTTAGCAGATAAATTTTCACTTTTTTAGAGTGTTTTTTCTTTATATTTATTTTTGCAATCTTCACTCTGCCAGGCCTCTTTGTTTCTATTTGATTAAGATAACCCGTTGTACTTTCATGAATTTTATAAGTTGTTGGTATTTCAGTAGTAATATCTACTTTCGTGGTCTCAGTTGTCATATCCTTTGTTGACTCTGAAACCTTTGTTGATGTTACTGTTTCATTTGTCGTTGTCGGAACCTCTTTTGTCGTAGGTATTTCTGATGTAGTTTCCTCTTCTAATGCTTCTCCAGTGATTTTAAAATTCCGAAACTGCGTTCCTTCATTATTCGAAGCAATGTAAACATATCCACCATCATACCATCCACTATATCTTATAGCATCTTTTTCCCATGGTGTTTCCCATTTCCCATTTACATCAACATAAAAATTAATAAATCCATTCTTTACTTCCAGTTTTGCTTTCATCCAACTGGTTTTCCACTCACAATTAGCTATTTCAGCTCTCCAGATAGAATCACTCGTATTATACGTCGTCTGTTTTCTTCCGTTATAGTCAAAAGTTCCTGCAATCCGTACACTATTATTTCCATCTGTGGCAAACACTGTTCCTGTACTATCACCATACCATGTGGTGGCACTGCCGCTATCGTTTATCTCACCATCAAACCCAATCCATGCTCCACCGATACTTTCATTCGGATTTCTATATTCCACTTCTAATGTAAAATCTTTGTATCTGGAAACATCATAATAAAGCATAGACATATCCGGCCAGCAATTCCCCACATATGGTCCTGTTTCTGTCGTTGTTCCTCTCGCCTTTCTGGTAATAACACCATCACTGGTACAACTCCAGTAAGTATTAATATTCGCTTTTGTGCTAGGATATCTTTGACAATGCGGACTATAATATGCTGTAAAATCTTTTAAATCCGATTCCGTTACTTCTTTTATCGGCGTTCCTGTTATCTGAAGGTTTCTAAATTTCGTTCCACCATTATTTGCTACTAAAAAAATATATCCACCATCATACCAGTCACCATAGGAAAACGTTTCTTCATTCCAAAGTGATTTCCACTCATTATCTACTTGAATAAAAAACTTGATTTTCCCTTCTTTCACCTCTATCTTGACTGTATTCCACAAAGAATTAAATTTTCCATCTTCCAGATAACCTGTCCATTTAATGTCATTTGCATTTGGTAATTCATAAGTTTCTCCATCTACATCAAATGTTCCGGTTAAATGATAAACATTTCCTTCCGAAGTATTAATCATTGTATTTCCGGAATGATTGTACCAGCTTTCACCTTTTTCACCATCAAATCCAATCCATGCTCCACCATTATCAGCCACAGGATTATAGTAATCTACTGTCATGGTAAAATCTTTATACTTTCCAATATCATAATATAATATTGCCATTTCCGGATAAGGATTTCCTTTATTTTCATTTCCTAATTTTTCACCTGATTCTTTTATATCTTTTCTTGTTAATACTCCATCTGTATCTGCAGTCCAATATTTATATATTTCAGCATATTCGGGATTTTTCTTATCTACACCACTTGTATAATACGAATCAAACTGGTTCATTATCTCGTTTTTTTCTGCTGCCACAGTTTCATCCAATGAAAGATCCCTATCACTTATTTTAATATTCCGAAACTGCGTTCCTTCATTATTCGATGCGATATATACATATCCTCCATCGTACCAGTCTCCGTAAGTAAATGGCATATCAAAAGTATCATTTTTCCATGATTGTATCCATTTGCCATTAACTTTCACATAGCAGTTTATATGTCCACTTTTTACTTCCAGTTTAATAGCATTCCATCCTGTTCCCCAGTCTGCATCCATTACCCAGTCTGTCCAGACTTTTGAATCTTCTTCACCTGTAGAATGCTTATTTCCACCATATGCTTCAAAATTTCCTGCCAGTTTTACTTCACTAGACCCCGCTGTTCCAAAAATTGTTCCTGCATTACTGCTTTTCCATGTCGTAGCGACTCCGTTATCTATCTTTCCCCCAAAACCAACATAGGCCCCTCCCATACCGGCTACAGGATTTCTATACTCTAATTCCAAAACAAAATCCTTATAAATATTTGCATTGTAATAAAGCATTGCCATGTTAGAGGCCGGGTCACCATTATATAAAGCTCCATCAGTTCCCTTAGCTTTTCTTGTAATTATTCCCTCTGTATTCTCACTCCAATAATCTGTAGTTTTTACTTTTTTAGAAGTAGTTGCGTTACTACTATAAAAACCGTCAAAGGATGCCAAAATACTGTCATTTTCATCCGATGGAACATAATCTTCCCATACTAAAAATATGGTTGTATCTCCAATCACCCTGTACACATCACCCGGATTATAAACCTTTCCATTAATTAGGTACCATTTGAACTGTTTCCCCTGTGGGGCTGTAAAGCGATTTTTTGATGGTAATGTATACTGAGAATTATTAAGCACCACTGTTTTCTCTTCGATTTTGGTTGCTCCCCCCTTTAAATTATAAGTTATACAGCAATTACTGTTATTTCCATATGCCTCTATTTCATAAATTTCCGGTGCACTTTCTGTACCTGCTTCTATATCATACAATTTGACATACTTTACATTCTTATTTTCAATGCTGCAATTTGTTATACCGCCATAACCATTTGCTTCATCTTTGATTACAGTCCAATCATTTCCGTTCTCTGAAACTGCTACTTTAAATTTTTTTGCGTATTTATCTGTCCACTTCACTAAAATTTCATTCATATTAGATGTCTTAGACAATTCAAATACATATTCTTTTTCAGATAATGATAATGCCGTGTTGAAATCTCCATCAGCTGTAACTTTCATATTGTCTGTTAAAATGTTATCTTTCATCAGATTCACACTATCAACATCTGCATTTTCTATCTCTACGCTGCTCCAATCATTTGTTCCTATATTAATAATAGTCTCCCTATTATCATTACTGTAATATCCAATTTCTCCGTCTCCTGTTGGTCTGTTTGTCAATTTTTTCAGACTTTTCCCATCAACAACTACACTTCCTGCGGCTGTTCCCTTCAAAATCAGTGCCGTAGTATCATTTCCAGTTTCTGCCGAAATAACAAATCCATTGTTCCCATTTTTCATATTCTTGTAAGAAATACTAGTGTTTTCATCTCTATAATATGTTGTTGTTCTGTCATTATCAGGCTTTGTCACCAACAAGGCTTCTGTCTTTTTTACATCCTGCATGCTGTCTGTTAAATTCAGGCTGTTTGCCACAGTCACCGGGATAATTGCTCCTGCCCTGAGATATATTGGGGATTTATCAATTGGGGATTCTACTGTTTTCTCTCCACAACCACTTATTTTTTCACCTGTCCATAAACTGTACCAGTTTCCTTGTGGGAACATTACATTATAAAGATATGCATTTTCCTTTAAAACCGGTGTTACCAAAAAGTCATCGCAGAACAAGTATGTTTCATATACATTTCCCAAAGACTGTTCATCTGAATATTCCATTGTTAATGGTGTAACGATTGTGCTCCCTGTTTTATGTGCAGCAATCGCTGTACTATATATTTTATTCAATATATTTTCTCTCAGCCAATAATGTGTCTTATATGTACTTTCTCCTAAAGCTCCATAATCCCAAGGAAATCGGGATGTTGTTCCATGCGTCCTCATTAATGGCTGGAAGGTTGAAAACTGCATACTTCTGGCAAACACCTGTGTTGTTGGTCCGTCTCCTGCTGCTCCACCGGACAAACCGCCAATATCGCCACCCCATGTTGTTAATCCACTAACGCTTGCACTAATTCCACCTGCCAGCTGCCTTCTGAGCCCCTCCATTGAAGTCTGCTGATCTCCTGTAAAAAATGCAGTATACGCTTGTGAACCTGCAGCGGCACTTCGTGAATGAAGTACAAAATCTCCATTTCCCATAAGTTGTGACATAGCCTCACAATATCTTCTGGAATACCAATATGCAAATTCATTATGCATTACTGCTCCATCTTTATCTACTCCCGGAAAATAAGCATATGGCTGAATTAGTTCTCCAAAATCTACTAATCCTCCCTTAGCTCCCCATTGAACTTCGCTGCTTAAGCGCCCTATCAATGCTGTTGTAGAAGTATTCTGTGTAAAATCTATAAAGTCACCACAACTAGCTGTTTTGTCCCATATATATCTTATATATGGCAATTCATCTTCTCTCATCCCTGAAAGATAACTCTTCATTTCTTTCGGTGTCATATTGGGGGAATTCCATTTCAATACTCTAATTCCTGCACTCTTATACAAATCGTATACACTCTGAGTCTCTTTACTGGCTGCTTCTAAATATACTGATGCTATATTTGGAGTTCCCATTCTCTTATACCCATTAATAGCATCTACTGAATTTCCATATACTCCTTTACCACTATTCCAAAACCCAATACTCCCCCCTGCACTATACTCATATGCCCATTTAGGAAGAAGGATAGATTTTCCCGTCAATTCTGTATATGCTTTCAGATTTTCTTTTGGTGCATCTGTCCAAAGATAAAAATCAAATTCTGCCCCCTTAAACTCTGCACATATCCTACTCGCCTCTGAATAACCGATATCAAATGTTCCCGCATAATATGTATTAAAAAATAATGTATATCCCTTAGAACTATGAAGCAATGGTATATTCTTGTAACCTCTCCACAATTCTGCGTTTAAAGTATCATCTCCATGATAACTGGCATCCAAATTCCACATCTTAAGACGCTTTCCTACCTGACTTAATTCATTAAATCTCTCCCCTGAACCATAAATTTCTTCTTTGTTTCTGTCTAACGGAAACTTCAGATTATATTTTATCAGTTCTCCTGCATCATTAAATGCAAATTCCATTTGCGTAGAATCTATTCCCAAAATACGCTCTCCTGAGCCATTGTAAATATGTATTTTGAATGCATCTTCTTTTTTTTGGAATACTACCTTTGTCTCATTATTTCCCTTCATGGTAATATCACCGGATTTTGAAATAGTATACGAAATTTTGTAATTCTCTGCTGCTTCAAAACTGCCTTTTTTTTCGCCATGTATTCTAACCCCTCCAATTTTAGGAAAAGATATAGACAATGGTACTATATAATCAGGTGTTTTTATTGTAAAACAGAATTCTCTGTCTTTCTGTTCATATCCCAGAAGTTTATTCGGTGTATTATAAATTCCCTCCATTGATGGAAACTCCGGACTATATCCACTATCAAAAGGATCCTGATCACTCGGTACTGCTGTATACCCATACGAAATTATTGGTGTGTGAAATGACATAATAACAATCAACAATATTAATACTATCTTTTCGACTCTTTTCATATGCGGTATCTCCTTATAAGCTTATTCTCGCCCAACTTCCACACCCACTGTCATGTGCCATCCATACATCAAACTCACTTTCGTCCACAATATAATTCATTCTTGTATCATAATAACCTAAATCTTCTCTATTAACGCATAAAGATACTTTCCTGCTTTCACCTGATTTCAATGTAACTTTTTTGTATCCTTTCAATTCTCTCACAGGTCGTACTCTTGTGGCCTTTCTTCTATGGATATAAAGTTGCACTGTCTCTGTGCCATCATATTCTCCAATGTTTTTTATCTCTACAGTTGCTTTAAATCCTTCTTGTGTTTTTTCTAATTCTAAGTCGCCATATTCAAATTCTGAATATCCCAAACCATATCCAAATGGGAATAATGGTTTTTGTGGCGTATCCATGTATTTGTTTGTCCAGAAATAATCCCCTGCCGGTCTTCCGGTATTTGGATGATTATAATAAATCGGACATTCCCCTGATTTATGAGGAAAAGTCATTGTAAGCCTTGCACTTGGATTATAATCTCCAAATAATACATCTGCCACAGCGTTTCCCGCCTCACTCCCTAAATGCCATGCCTCAACCAATGCATCTGACATTTCAACAATCTCCGGGATTGCAAGGGGTCTTCCGTTGAATAATACTGTCACAATAGGTTTTTCTAATTTTTTTAGTTCTGACAGCATTTCTAACTGCTGTCCCTGAATAGTAATATCTGCCAGGGATTCTGCCTCCCCACTGTTCAAATGTTCAATCGTTGCAATAATTACATCTGCATCTTTGACTGTTTTCATCATTTCTTCTTTATCAAATGGCAGTTTTTCTCCACATACTTTCCCATATTGATAATCATATCCCTCTTTTTTCAATGCATCTACAAGAGTAACTGCATTTTCCCATTCTCCTGTAAATGACCAGCATCCATACATCTGCTCTTTATCTGAAGCTGCTGAACCTACAACCGCTATTTTTAATTTCTTTGATAATGGAAGAAGCTTATTGTCATTTTTTAATAAAACAATAGATTTTCTTGCCGCATCTCTGGCGATACCTCTATGTTCATCACATAAAAGACATTCTTTTTTAGTTACATCTGCATACGGTTTTTCAAATAAACCTACTTTGAATTTTAGCCTCAATATATTTCTAACTGCCTCATCAACATATTTTTCTTCTACTTTCCCATCTAACACCATTTGTTCTAAAAGAGTTTCATACAAATCCGAACCTAAATCCATTTCGGTCCCCGCCTCAATAGACTGTTTTACAGCATCTTCAGTATCTAATGCTGTTCCATGGTTCACACATTCCTTAATCGCATTGGCATCACTGATTACCACACCCTTAAATCCTAAATTTTTTCGTAGCAGATCCTGTATCAACCATTCATTTGTCGTACATGGAACTCCGGATAAGTCGTTAAACGCCATCATAACTGATGCACATCCTTCTTTAACTGCAGCTTCATATGGTGGATAATATGTCTCAAAAAACTTTGGCATGCTCATATCTACCGTATCATAATCACATCCTCCTTCCACAGCTCCATAGGCTGCAAAATGTTTCACACAAGCTGCGATTCTATCTTCCTCTGTTAAATCCTTTCCCTGAAATCCTCTTACCTTTGCTCTTGAGAAACGTGACGCAAGATATGCATCCTCTCCCGCACCTTCAGCAACACGTCCCCAACGGGAATCTCTCGCCACATCCACCATAGGTGCATATGTCCAGTTCACCCCTCCTGCTGCGGATTCTTTTGCTGCTACTCTTGCCGTCTCTTCAAAAAGTTCATCGTCAAAACTACATGACTCCGCCAATGGTATTGGAAACATTGTCTTAAATCCATGAATAACATCCAAACCAAAGATTAAAGGTATTCCCAACCGGCTCTCCTCCACCGCAATTTTTTGATAATGGTTCGCTGTTTCTGCATCCATGACACTAATAAAAGAGCCTATTTCGCCTTTTCTTATTTCGTCTTCATGATTACTCAACATCTTGTGATTAATAATTGCATCATATGTCTTCTCATCCATATCACCGCTTTTATATAATTTAAAAGCTTCCTCCTCAGGTATTTCAAATCCCCCTACCTTCGAAGGTGCTACCTGATGCAACTGTCCCACCTTTTCATGTAATGTCATCTTTGACAAAAGCTCTTCTATTCTTTCTTCAATATTCATAAATCTATTTTCCCTTTCTTTGTGCCTACTCACCAGTAATTCCTGTTGATTCTATACTTTCTACAAACTGTCTCTGAAAAATCAAATACATCACTAAAAGTGGTAATATTGACAAGAGTGTTCCTGCTAATGATACGGACTCACTAATAGAACCTGCTGCCTCTTTTCCATACAAAGCCTCATACTGTAATGTAAAACTCTGCAGTTTCAATGGCAGTGTCTGTATCTTTCCCCCCCATAATGTATTGCTCAAATATGTTTCATTCCAATAAAATACAAAGGAAAACAACATACTCAGAATAATTGCTCCTTTTGCCATTGGAAGTGACACCTTTAAAAATATCTTCCATTTTCCTGCTCCATCTATCTCAGCTGCTTCGTCCAAGACCACCGGATAGGAAACAAAGTAACTATAATAAACAAATATGAATATTGCACTATTAAGTCCCTGACCAAACAAGGCTGGCAAAAACTGTGCCCAAATAGTATCTGTTAAATGATATGTATCAAACAACACATAACGTGGTACAAGCATAACCTGTGTCGGCAATAAAAATGTTATCAATATCAATACTAATATTACTTTTTTAAATGGTATATGAAACCTCGCCAATCCATAGGCAACAACAGCCGTTACGGCTGTCTGAAGAACCGCCGGAATCAAACTCATCAGCATAGACATTCCAAAACTTTTAAAAAAATCCAATGTTTCAAATGCAGTACTAAAATTATCAAAACATAATTCTGTAGGTATCCAAGTCACGCTGGGATCTGTCAAATCTCCTGCTGACAGAAAACTGTTTACTATCATGTATAAAACCGGATACAAATACACGAATCCAATTCCTGCCAATATAAAATATACAAATATTTTTGATACTGGTATCTTTCTTTTTTTCTTCATTATGTATTCTCCTTTTTACTGATAAACCAAAACAACAGTCCTACCACTGCCAGTATTAAAAGTACCAATAAGAAATATATCCACGACATGGCAGCTGATAAACTATACATCATAGATGTATTAAACATACTATTTGATATTTCCTGATTGATTGCCTGTTCTGAATAGTTAGCTATTGTAACTACTGTATATATTCCATTAATTAAAATAATCGGTCCCATATGTGGCAATGTTATTTTCCAAAATTTTTCCCATGCTCCGGCACCATCAATTTCAGCTGCTTCATAAAGACTGGTTGATACCTTTTGGAGACCTGCTAAATAAATCAAAATCTGTACTCCTGAAAACCAGAGTATTAGTACCAGATTATCCAACACAAACACACATGGCTTACTAATCACACCTGGAAGGCTCTGTAGAAAAAGCATTATTTGGGAACCTTCTTCCGTAAAATTCACTGTATATCCCGTAAGAAGTTTACTTATAACCGGACCACTCATAATAATTACCGGCATAAAAAATATTGCTCTGAAAAATACTCTTCCACGAAATTTATTATTAAGCATCACCGCTACTATCAATGCAAACACCAATATAACCGGCGTCGCACAACATATCATCATTGCCGAAGAGGACAGATTTAATTTGAAACTTGTGCTTACATTCCACGCATGATTATAATATTCAAGACCTGCCCATTTTAAATTTATCTTTCCCGGAGTAATGGATACTGCATTAAAACTATATAAAATACTGTTAATAAAAGGAATCAACGTAAACACAGCAAATCCAATCAGCCATGGTGAAACAAATAATATTCCTTTTATGGTATTTGTTAATTTTGTTTTTTTATATTTTCCGTTTTTTGATACCTTACCCTTTGGTTTGATTACCATGTTTTTCTCCTATTCTATGCCAAATTATCTATCTGCTACCAAATAATTCTTTGCTGGAATATGTACTCCCTGTTTTGTCACATACTCCCGATTTAAATAATTAATATAAATTACTTTCCCATTATCATATGACACTGCCGCAACGCCTGTATCAAGCATCTTATGTTGAATAATAGAACTTCCTTCCACTTCTTTCAGTGCACCATTTAAATATTGATAAACTTCCTTCATCACATCAGACCAATCATTGTAATTCAGTGAAAAATAATCTTCTAATGGAGTATCTATTAACTTTTCGTTTTTCTCTGACATAATTATAAAAGAAGGATACGCGCCATACTCAATCATCTTTAGTTTGTTTGTCTGATTATAAAATCCCTGATTCGCATATGGTGCATAATAGTCTATGCTTCCTTTCAAAACGATCTGTAAAAACGGAACAGAATCTGTTTCATACATATATTGACTATTCTGTAACGGCATATTTATATACTCAGATGTATCATTCCACAAATACTGATTCGGATTTTCTAATACTTTATCTTTTTTTATTTTTGAAACAGTTTCACTCAATATTTGTTTACTTTTCTGCCTTGATATTTTTTCATTCTTAGAATAATCACCATAAATCATGTTTCCAACTTTAGCCACATCCAGATTATACTCGGGATAATCCTCTACCATATCCGCCAGTGAATCAACCACATCTGACGGATGTGCATAATACTCTGTCGGATACATTAACATTGTATTACTTCTAGTATATGAAGAATAATTTTTCGAAATTGTAAGAGCTGACGTTGAAGCAATCCTCGCCTGATCTTCATTAAAACTTACCGGATTAGTGTAAAGATAAAATCTTCCACCATTGTCTCCAAGCATTTTATGTAATTCCTTCAAATCTCCCTCATTTCCAAGATCGGAATCTAAACTGGTTGTCCCATATTTATGTCCGCTGATTCCATTTTTCTGCCATCCTTCATATGAAACTGAAATATTTTTAATATCATTTCTCCGCAAATTATCAACAATATCCTGTGCTTCTTTCACAGAAGTCAACTTATTATATCCATTAAAAATAAGTCCTTCCTCCACTACACCTGCCATCATATGCAGATACATAGGAATTTCTTTGTCCTCTCGTTCATTCCTTTTCAATATTCCTGCATTTTTTACCAGTTCTCTATATTTTACAGCCATTCCGGAATAATCTGCCTTTTCGTTCGACAGAAAATAAAATGTAACTCTGCCGTTATATGCTTCTGCTTCATCCTGCGTAGTCATAATTGTCTTTCCGCTCTTATTGACCGGATAACTATATGCCTGTCTGTAATCAAATCTGGAAGATACCCAGTTATAATCTGTCACCATTCCTGCCGGAGAAGCATATACTGAAGAATACTCTGCTCCCTCTTCAATTACTGCCATATACGCATTTTGATTTGCACCATGCACCACACCATAAACCGGTATTGTAGCCTTTTGTGTATCAATCATGTAATCATTATTTCGCTTTGCTATCAGATCACCAGCCTCTGAAAGTCCATCTACAGATGCATCCTTTCCGTAAACTCTTTCATCATACACCGATGTATAAGTTCCCTTTTTATTATAGCGGATTAATGCTCCTGAACCATCCGGCACAAACATATACCCTGGCGTAGTATCCTCCTTTACTGTTCCTAAAAACGGTAATATCCAAACCGACTGCAGTTTATTATTTTTTAGTTCCTTTACCGTGTTTTGTAACACTTCTATTGTCAAATGGTCTTCTTCCAGTTTCATCTTAAATGACAATGATATTCCTGCCAAAACAAAGTTTGCATTACAAATTGCTTCATTTTCTTTCCAATTAAAATTAATAGAGTTTCCACTATCTCCCAATGTTGCTCTGGCAGACTGGCATTTTCCACCCAGATAATCTATGGATATAATTGAATTTGCCATAGACGACCACTTTTTATTCATATCTTCTGCCTTTGTTTCCTTTAAGCCTCCCCACACATACCCTGTTTCTTTATTTAAAATACGAATACCTTTTGTTTCATCTGAATAGTAAACTGCAAGGATATCACTTTCCATCTTTTTTTCAAAGCCTTTCAAATCAGCCAGTCTGTTTTTTACCTTTCTAACCTCTTCTATTTGTGTATACCTTCCAGAAGTTACATCTAATGCAGATGAATCCGGTACAACAAAATCAATTTCTGATACTTTATTATCTTCCTTCTTTGCTGCATACGCCATAGTTACTGTTACAGATAAAATGAATGTCAAGCCGATACATATTATTCTCTTATATTTGTACACGATACTCCACCTCCGATATTACCTCTCCTATAAACTCTATAAACTTATCCCATACCAGATATAAAATTGCTACCAGAATAAGTGCAACAATTGCAAAAAACAATGTTAGCAACACATTTTTCACTGTCTGTTTAAATGTATAATTATGCACATTCAATATACTTAAGATTACAAGTGCCGCTGACCATAAAATACCAATATACCACACTAATGTAATCAAAAACGCCTCGTTCTGGGTCAAAACATAACTCAACACAATTGCTATTGGTGCCATTATCATATATGGAACCATGGAATATGCCACTGAAACAAATATGTTTTTTATCGTTCCTTCGCCATCATTAATTGTGGAAACCATGTAATTACCCCCAATAAATAAACCTAGAATGATAAAGAAAATTGCCGAAAGCAACATTGGTGACAACGTTGACAAACTATTCTGATTAAAGATAAATCCTCTTCCTAAAATGTCTGCCATATATATGATAAACGTTACGATTATCATAATCCCCGCTGACAACAAACTTCCTCTTTTTCCAATCTTCAAATAATAAATTGCATCGATAGGATGTTTCAGCATTGTTCCCATATATTTAAAATCACCCTTTAATCTGCCAATTCCCTTTGCTGGTATTTCAGCAATACCATGTGTATTATATTGCTTCTTTTTTTTCTTCGGACGAACTGCTCCTTTGATTAGTGATATTACAAATATTATCAATAATCCGGCGATTACCCATACAATATATTTATTAATCATTACATTTCTGATTTCCCAGAAACACTCCGAATAGTTATCTCTATCATTGGCTGTCTTAAAATGCTCTAATGCCTCTGCATACTTCTGCTGTCTTAAAAGGCTTTTTCCATATCCTATATGAGCTATTTTGGACATGCCGTTTAATCTTAAAATTTCCTGCCAGATTTTTTTGCTTTCTACATAATTTCCTTTTTCTAAATCATAAATCGCCCTGTGATTCAACATTGCAAATTCTGTAGGGGCAAATACCTGAACAAAACCTCTTTCCTTATCTAATACATAAACAAATCCTTCTTCATCTAAATCAATCGCTGCTGCTGATGTAAACAATCCGTATCTGTCATTAGATACTGCTCTTCCTCCAAACGAAAACAGCAGATTTCCGCTATTGTCATATTCATAAATCAGCCCTGTCTGCGTCAATGCATACACATTTCCATATGGTCCTGCTGTCACATCCACGAAATTCCACTCATCATCCATAAACTTATTAGGTGATAAAATATTTGTACCTGCCATATTATGTAATTTCAATGCGTTTGATGTTTTCGTTTCAGCCTTAGACCATGAATAAGTTACCTCTGCACTTTGTGTAACACTATAAACTAAACCTCTGGCAGATAAGTCTATATTTTGTATTGCTCTTGGTTTCCTTGTCTGAAGCTGAGATTTCTGCTCTCTGGTATATATCATCTCCTGAATTCGTTCTAATAGTGTTAAGCTTCTTTGATTTGCTGCAAAGTACCCTTTAAACTCGCCATCATCACCAAACTGCATTAAACCATCATAAGAGCCTTCACCTACTACGATAATATTGGAGTCATCTGTAGCAACTACATTAACCGGTTTAAATATTGCCGATTTGCTCATCAAAGGTGAATCTTTTGGTCTGGAAATCGTTGTCAATATATTCCCCTGCCTGTCGCAGATAAATACCGCTTGTGCAATCGGATCTGCTATGTACATTCTTTCATCTGTCACAAACAATCCACTCGGTCCCTCAAATGCATCATTTGTAATATTTCTGGCAACTCCATTCTCTTTGTTATAAACTACGATTCTTTTATTTCCTGTATCTGCAATAAATATCTCTTTCCCGTATATAAACAAATCACTTGGCTGTACCAGCCCTTGTCTCTGCATATAAATCGTACTTGCCAAATATGCTTCCTGCGTTCTGATATAATCGCCATCTACAGAAATAGTATATGTGTATGTTGTTCCTTCTGATGCCGAAACAATATTTGTCTTTCCTGACAAAATAACACTAATAAGTATTATAAATAAAAATATATTCCTTAATTTTGTCGCCATATTTTTCTCCATTTATATTGTTAACTACTTAATTCCCGAGTTTGCCATAGTATTCATTACTCTTGACTGAAGAATAATAAATAAAACAATATTCGGAACTAACATAATTAATGCTCCTGCTGCTGCTATCCCCTGTGTGATAACACTTCCTCCTGCCGTCAATGTTCCTATATAATACGCAAATGTTTTTAAAGTCTCACTATCCAAATACATCGTAGAGGCATTTGCATCAAGCCATGCCCCCTGAAATGCTAATAACATTACGGTAGCTAACGCCGGTTTCACTAATGGAAACACTACTTTTCGTATAATCTGATAGTCCGTAGCCCCATCAATACGTGCTGCCTCAATCAATGCATCCGGCAACTGGTCAATAAACTGTTTTACTAAAAACACTCCTGTTGGCACTACCAATGCAGGTATAATGCCTACAAGAAAATTGTTTCTAAGTCCTGTATATACAATAACAAAATAGGTCGGTATTGCCACAGCCGTCTGAACGAACATCAACGCCATATTATTAACCTGCAGCAATGCATCTTTGCCACGAAATGTTTTCTTAGATAAAACGAACCCGACGCACACAGATATCCACACATTTAAAAACATAATGACAACGGTATTCACGAAAGTGTTGAATAAATATCTTCCTGCCGAAATTGCAGTATCTGAAGACACCTCAAACAACCTCCTGAAATTATCAAATGTAGGATTTTTCACATAAAATCTTGGTGGATATGCAAACAGTTCATCCATCGGTTTAAATGCAGATACTACAATATATATAATTGGTAAAAGCATTACAATAGATATTGGTATCAGATACCCATATATTTTTATCTGGCTTTTATTAAATCTGGCAGGATCTGTATTACTTGTTCCCAATTTATGTCGCCTTTTTCTTTTTAACATACAGTACCTCCTACTCACCATCACTACTGAACACTCTTGAAACAACTCTTGACAATATAAATATCATCAACAGTAATACTGTAGAAACTGCCGCAGCATATCCCATCTCATAACGGATAAATCCATAATCATCAATATGATTTGCTATCAACTGTCCTGCATAATCCGGTGTGGGGTTGGCTCCGGAAAGTGTTACACCACTTCCACCATCTTTAAAGATATTAACAATCGCCATTACTGCACCGAACATCATTTGCGGTTTTATCGCCGGAATCGTAATATAGATAATTTCCTGAAATCTATTCTTGACACCGTCTATTCTTGCTGCCTCATACATTTCTTTATCCGTATTCAAAATACCTGACAGCATTGAGAGAAACCCTATGCCCATAGAACTCCAAAGACCTACAATAATCATAATCGGCATGAGATATGATCCCGACTGTAACCATTGAATAGGATTCTCGATAATATCATATTTTAACAGTAAATAATTCAACAAGCCTCTCTTGTCTCCACTAAAAACTGAACTCCATATAGTCGCCAGCAATACTCCACCAGTTACAGACGGAGAATATAATATAACGGTCATAATTGTTCTCGGTATTTTTGGTATCTGAGATAATGACCATGCCAAAAAAAATGATAATACATAACCACCAAGTCCTACAAAAATGGCATATATCAATGTATTCGGCAATACTTTCTGCATAAATACCGAATCATTCGTAAGCAAATTCACATAATTGCTTAACCCTGTAAAGGACGGCGCACCAATTGCATTAAATGATGTAAATGATAATATAATAGCCGCCCCCACCGGGATTATAATAAACAAAATAAACAGGAATGTATAAGGTGCCATTAAAACTAAAGAGGAGTATTCATTTTTAATTTTTTTTAAAGAAAGGAGTTTACTTTTCATTTTTGGCACCTCGTCTTCCTGTTTTTGTGTAAAGCATTTTTAGTATCTCTATATTATAATCTTTAATCAATTTTCCATCTTGATCTATATATCCAAATTCCTGAAGTTTTCTTTTAATTTCTCTGTCTATTACTAAAACAGCCTGATCTAAAGATTCCATCATATCACTGCTGTCTATAACCACATCATTCCATACACCGCTTAACTCTCTCTCCACAATGTAAGACGCAGGATGTGGCGTAACTTCTCTCTGATACTGCCACTGTTCTATGGCTTTTTCTTTTACATCCGAATCAAATGGCAGTTTCTTGAAGGCCTCAATATTTGCTGTATTCCATTGGTATTCTAAACCTAAACTTTGACATCTTCTGATAGAATACTCATACTGTGTATCCTCGTCCAACCACCATTTAAGGAATTCCCATGCTTCATCCGGCTTATCTGTATTCGCAAAAATCATTGATGCCGTAGTGTCAGCCGGCTGATATCTGAGAATACTTCCATCCTTCTGTCTGGTTCCCGGACATAATGCAACTCCCCACTGTCCTGCCAATTCCGGTGCTGCCATCTTCAACTGGAGATACGTATTAAAATCTCCTATTCCGATTGGCACCTCACCATATCTAAAACTCAGATAAAAGTTTTCTACAGTAGTCTGCATTCCGTATATTTTGTAGAATTCTGTCATTTCTGTAATAGCATCCACCGACTCTGTACTATTAATTGCTGTCGTATTACCTTTTTCTGAATATATTTCTGCACCCTTTTGGTATATAAATGGAGTAGTAACTCCTAAACCCTTTAATGATGCTCTCTGTGAAATAGGTATATAACAGTTCATCTGATTTCTTAACAGTGTCGGCATCATGGCCTCTAGGTCATCCCATGTCTGTGGCACTTCCAGATGTAGTGATTCCAGAATATCTTTGCGATAAAACAATAACTGAAAGTTTCTGGAATCCACAGCGCCATAAACACCGTCACCATAAGATGTTGCTACTAAAGATTCCAATTGATAATCTTTTGTGTAGACATCCATAAAGTCTTCATAGTCCAGAAGATTCTTTAATGCCCCTCTACAGGCAAACGTAAACGGCTGTCCTGCCGTTGCACAGAGCACCACATCCGGATTTGTATTCGTTGCATTGGACAATACCAGTTTTTGTTCATTTGGCATAACTTTCAAACGAATATTTGTATTATGCTCTTTATTATATGTCTCATCTAATAACTGTTGTAATATCTGAACTGTTACAGTAGATTGTGCCACCCACACTTCCAGTTCTTCTTCATTCTGATCACTGGCAGCATAATTATCACTATCTGCTTCGTCTGTAAATGACCATAAAAATCGCTTAATCGCCTCTCCTGCTGTTTTGAATATTGATACGTCTTCTTTTGGCAGTTCATCTGTTCCATACAGATAAATTTTATCCAAAGATAATCCCTGACCTGTAAGGCAGGATAACACATTTCCTAAATACTTGGAGGCTGAATCATCACCTCTGAAAATATCTTCTGTCTTCCCTGGTATTTTTTCCGGTTCCTCCAATAGTTTTCTAAGTTTATCGGACGCTGTCTGTAAGTCCATCGCATATACCGGTTCTTTTCCGTCTATTTTTTCTAATTGCTCATATATTTTATCTGCCTGTTCTGCGTATTTCTTTATTCTGTCTGTTGCATCAGGCATATAAGATTCTAAATCCCATGTACGATTTTCATCGGACACCCCGCCTGTAATACGAAGTAACTCAGTTCCCAGTTGATTTACATTTTTCATCAATTCATCAATCTGTGAATATATTTCTTTATAATCTCCCACAGTTACCACCATTGCCAAAGTATGTTTTCCTTTCGCCAGGTGTACCGTCATATCCCCCTCTTCGTCATTAAATGTATAATTATGATATCCACTGGTTCCTGTATATGGGACTTTTGCATTCTCCCATCTGGAATCTGTAACTTTTCCATCTATCTCTATCGTTCTAAACACCGTCTTATTAACATCAGCATTTTGTTTCAAATGAAGACCTAAACGATAATTGCCTTCCTCTTTCGCCTCAAATTCCCATATAATCTTCTGACCTGCTGTTCCCCATGCAGAACTGTCAATCAAATTAATTTTTTTATGATATGTATCATAAGGTGAAAGAGATGCGTCCCTTGCTGATGTTGCTCTGATATAAGAATCTGACTTTAACGAATATTTTTCTGCTTCAATTACAATCATCGGAACATTATCCGTTTTTTGCATTTTTTCTGTTTTCGTATCTTTTATTTTATAAAGCATTAATCCGGATATTTCTATTCCCTGCTCATCCGGAATTATCTCAAATGTATAAGTTTTTCCCTTCTCTAATTTCCACTGAACTTTCTCTCTATCCGTATTTCCATAATCTAAAAATGTGCTCTTCACATATTCATCCAAGTTTGTTTGTCTTCTAACGGATTCGTTCCCACTTCTATCAACAGCTTCTCTTGTCAAATCATGCCAAAGCATTTGTAACTGTGTCCGCTTTGTTTCTTTTCCATTCAATTTCACTTCATACAATGCATCTGTAGCCAGAACATCGCCCACTGGACGATATTCTGCTACAACACAATAATCTGCTGACTCTGGAGGCGTAACACGCAACTTCAGTTTTTCTTTTCTGGTTACAGTTATCGGATAATTTGAAACCTTCTTTCCACTAAGCTGGATATTTTCTGCTTCTATATTTGTACAGTCAGCTTCGTCATATGAATTCCAGTTTTCAATTGCCTGTTTTGTATAGAATCCGCCTGTCTTTCCTTCATAGGATTCGTTCTTTGTATTTAATTTTTCCTTTCCACACGCTAAAAGTGAAGTAACAATCATTACTATAACTAATAACAAGCTGATTCTTTTTTGCATTTTTCCTCCATCCTCTAACAATTTAACCTATTCTGTTCCAAACTTTTTTTGTAACCCGTTGTGTTTCTGTTCTATTTCGAATGTTTTTGTTCAAAATCTTTCTGAACTTTCAAAACTTTTTTGTCAAAATCTTCCCAGGCTTTTTTCATTTCCGGATTAGCTTTTGCTACCGCCTCTTTAATAATCGGTTCAACATTAGAACTTGTTCCGTCTGTTGCCTGATTCTGTGCTTCATCAAAATAGTTCTTTATTATGTCATTATACTGTGGCACTATTTTTTCCACATCAATACGTCTGCACTTATCAATATTTTTAAACAAATATTTGTCTACCTCTGTCACTCCCGGTAAACTATTAAATTTTTCTGCCACCTTAGGATTGGTTGTTGTAGGATAATATAACTTATTGATTGTTGCATATTTTCCTGCATTTGTCTCATCATACATGCTGAGTCTTGCCAAATTTCCCTCAGAACTATATGTAATAAATCTCAGAACCTGCCAAGCTGCTTTTGTATTTTCACAACTGCTTGTCATAAAACAGTGATCTACATGGTACGGCATCACTCCTTTTGCCTTTTTATTCTGAGGTATTGTCCAACTGGTCCAGTTTTTGTCCGACCATCTGGACTGAGCATCTGCCAATTCCCACGTACCTACACCATGGAACAATGTAAGTCCTTTATCAAAAGCTGCATTATCTTCATCCGTTCCAAATTTTTTAACATAATCTGTCTTATCACCTGTTGATGTTCTTCTGAGAGCCCACGCTTCAAGCCCTGGAATAGCTCTTAAATTAATCATATATTTCAATGCTTTTACATACGCATCTGCTTCAAACTGATGCGTATCTTCATTATATCCATTTACAGTATCTTTAGGATTATAGGCACTCACTACCAAACTTGGTATCTGGAAAAGTTTTTCTATACCTGAATATGTAGAATTTGTAGCCGCTTTCAGATATTTTTCAAAATCCTCTAATGTCCAGTCTAATTCCGGCATATCAAGATTTAACGCATCAAGAACATCTAAATTCACGACCATTTCTTCAAACTGTGCCTGATGTGGAAGCGCATATAACTTATCACAAAATGTATAATTCTTAACTAAATTTTCAGGTACATATTTAAAATCCGGATCATCCTTAACAAACTCATCCAGTGGATATACCCATCCCTGTGATATATATGTCATCAGCGAACCATCCGTAGCAGCTTCATCCCAGATAATGTCAGGCATCTTTCCTGCAGAAGCCTTAGCTGACAAATATTCTGCCGCGCTGTCCTTATCTGTATGTGAAAAATAATCAAACTGAATATCCAACTTTGGATAAGCCTGCTGCAATGCATCAAAAAGAGCTTCATAATCTGTAGCTCTCGCCGTATCAACAGCAATCGTAACCGTTCCTTCTACTGAGTAGTCAGCATTCTGGTCGGTTCCTAACCCTTCAATTACCAAATCTCCACCTGTTTTCGTAGATGCCGCTTTCGTTGTCTCTTCCTCTGAACTGCCACCACATCCTGTAAACAAGCATGTAACCATGCTCAAACAAAGCACTACTGTCAATAATTTTCTCTTAATTCTCATAGTATAATACTCCTTTCATTTCTTTAATTCTGCACTGAATTATATCTATCTGAATTATATCTATGCAATAATTATATATCGACATCTTTTTAAATCCTATAGATTTTTTTTCACAATAAAGTCACGTATGGACTTTTTCGTTTTTTACTTTTTGATAATTCCCTTATGCTAAAAAAAAGAGGGGTTTTCGTGTTTTTTCTACATACATCTATATTTTTTCTTATTTTTCTTTAAAAAAGTAAATATTATCCATACAAAAAAGAGAGTCTGCAAGCAAACTCTCTTTCAATGCACGGACTTGTAAGAACAACTACTTTTCTGTGCCTCTTCGCTCCTAGGAGTATTTCTGACTGTGCAATTATATAATTTTATCAATAATCATTGATATATACTCACAATAATATTTACCAATAACTCTCGCCACGAAATCTGTCGGATGAACACCATCTCCAATAAACTTTTGTTCTTCTACTCCTAAAATAGACGAATAAATCAAACCTTCTGTCGGAACCAATACATCTGCATATTCGTATGCAAGTTTTCTAATAATTTGAACCTTACCATATAAATCATCTCTAAAAAACAATTTATCCTCAGCCGGCATCAAATATGGCTCTAATATCATGATATGTGCTTTTGTCTTCTGTCTGATATTTTCTAAAATCGTACGGTATCTCTCCTCAAAAACCTCATTTGAAAGCCATTCCCTATCTTCCGAATAATACCATACATCATTAATTCCAATCATAATAGATACAATGTCCGGCTGAATATCAACCAAATCTGATTGTACCCGATTTAATAAATCTTCTGTTTTATTTCCATTAATTCCCTGATTCACAAACTCAAATGTACACTCCGGATATTTTTCTGAAATAAAACCTGCTGCATAGTGTGCATATCCATCTCCTAAATCGTGGATATCACCATAATCCCGATTAGAATCTGTAATGCTATCTCCTTGAAACAATATCTTCATGTTTCTTCCTCCTTAAAACTTTCAGTGTAACAATCATCAAAACAATTACAATACATATCAATACAATTATAATAGCATAAATCCATATACTCGTTGTGGCTTGTACTCCATACGCTTCTACCTCATACAACGTTGGAACACTTCCTGTTTTTTTCTCCACATCATGTATCTTTATATATTTCGCTATTGTTCCTTTTAATGGTATCTCTTTAATTCCACCTATACCTTCTTCTTCACTTAAAACCTCTTTCCACTCTTTTCCATTTTCAGATACAGATACTTTGTATTTTTCTGAATACTGAGCAGTCCATTTCACTTTAATGTTTTGAATTTCATTCTTTTCCTTTAATTCATAAATCAAATCCTCTGTTCCTGCTTTATTACTCAGAACATACTTTGAATTATAGTCACCATCAATTGTTGCTGCTAATTTTTTATCACTTACCTTTGCATCCTTAAGGACATTTTGGGTTTGAATTTTTCCAAGACTTATTTTAATTTTTTTCCAATCTTTTTTACCAAGATTAATAATGGTCTGTTCATTATTTTCACAAAAATAACCCTTCTCACCTTTGGAATTTGGTTTATTATCCAGACACTCTAATTCCTCACCATCTAATTCAACCGAATATGCTGCACTTCCCTTTAATATCACAGCAGTCGTTTCATTTCCGGAGTCTGCCTTTACTTCAAAAGTATTTTCATCTACCCGTGTACTCACGTATTTAGCACAAGTATTCTCATCTTTATAAAATATGTTCTCTCTCTCTTCATCCGGAATTGTAACCAGCAGTGCTTCAGCTTTATCCACGTCCTGCATACTGTCTGAAAGATTCAGGCTGTCTGACACTGTGACTGGCACTGTTGCTCCTGCTTTTAGATACACAGGTATTTCATCTATCGGAGCTTCTACCTGTTTTGTCTTCCCACCTTCGATTTTTTCTCCACTATAAAGTCCATACCATGTTCCTTTCGGAAAAGCCACATCATTTAAATATGCCTGTTCTTCCAATACTGGGCTCACCAAAAAATCATCACAGAATAAATAGGTAGTATATAATCCATCATATTTTGCCTCATTAGGATACTCCATAGTGAGTGGTGTTGCTACCGGTGTTCCCTTTTTATTAGACTTAATTGCTGTACTATATATAGTATTAAGCAAATTTTCTCTTAACCAATAATATTTCAGATATGTCTTTTCACCTGTTTTTCCATAATCCCACGGAAATCTGCTTGTTTGTCCGTGTGCTCTCATTATTGGCTGAAAAGCAGAAAATTCAACTGCTCTTGCGTACACTTCATTACTCAGACTGCCATCAAGTCCTCCTAAATCTGCTCCCCACATCGTAAATCCACTGGCACTATCTGATAAACCAGATATCAACTGCATTTTCATGCCATTCATTCCACTGGCCTGATCTCCATTAAAGAATGCCGAATAACTTTGCGCTCCTGCACATCCGGCTCTTGAAAAAGTCACACTACCATCTATTGTTTTCTCTTTTAACACTTCGTTATATACTTTTGTTTCCCAATAAGGAAACATATTATGCATTTCTGCTCCAGTGCTTCCATTTCCTCTAAATAAAGCTCTTAATGGAATTAATTCGCCAAAGTCTACTAATCCGCCTGCCCAGCCTAATTTTCCATAATTTCCAATACGATTATTCAGCATTGTTTTTGACATAGGATCTGTAAAATCTATAAAACATCCAACATCTGCTAACGGATTATTTACCGATTTTGTTATCGGTAATTTCTTCGTATCAACTCCCGGCAGATATCCCTTCATTATATCTATATTATAGTCTGGAGAATTCCAGGTAAGCAGTTTTGTTCCTGTTTTCTTAAGTGCATTATAAATTTTTGCATCTGTTATATCGGCCGATTCTACATATACTGCTGCTATATCAGGAGTGCCTATATTTTTGAAGCCTTGCTGCATTTTCAAAATAGAACCGATTGTCGAACCACCATATGTCTCCCAAAATTTTGAATGACCTCCCGCCATATATCGGTATCCCCACTTAGGGAGAACAATTGATGTTCCCGTAAGACTTGTGTAACCCGAAATATTTTCTTTTGGAGTCCCTGTCCATACAAAAAAATCAAAATCAGGACCTTGAAATTCCATCGTACATTTTTTACTGTTAGTATATCCTATATCCAGCCTGCCACTGTAAAACGAATTAAAAAACAAAGTATATCCTCTATTGCTATATATGATAGGAACATTTTTATATCCTCGCCATTTTTCTGCATTGAGTGCTCCTGTTGCATTGTTATACCCTGCATCAACATTCCACATGAGAAGTCTTTTTCCAGTCTGATCTAATTCATTAAAACGTTCTCCTGTACCGTATATAGATTCTTCACTTGCTAATGGCAATTCCAGCCGCACTTTTTTAATCTCGCTATTCTCAAAAGAAAATGCTATCTGCTCCGGAGAAATATCAAACAGCTTTCTGTTTTCCTTGTTGAAAACACTTAATCGAAAGCCACTCCCCTCCTTCTTAAAGCTCACTGCTGTTCCATCTTCTGCTCTCATCTGAATCATTGTTTTATCATTCTTTTGATATGTTATATCCTGAACATCTTTCGGAGCAAAATATCCTTTATGGCTTCCTGTCAACCGAAATCCTCCGGTAGAAGGAAATGTCAAATGTAATTTTTCTGTTTTTCCATCTACCTTCACTTCTAAAATAAATTCTTTCTGCTTCTTTTTAATTCCAACTAAACTGTCAACTGTTCTATACTCTCCACGAATCTGTGGGTACTTAGGACCTTCTGCACTTGTTCCAAAGGAATCCCACTCGTTCGGTTTTGCTTTGGTAGCAGCAAAAACTGTAGCAGACATACTTACTGTCAAAATAATCGAAAGCACTAATGCAATAATTTTATTACTTTTTCTCATCTGTTTCTCCTTTCCACTGTACCAAATTATAATTCTTTATAAATCCATGACCATATTGAATTATTTTCTTCCTTTTCTCTGTATTCAAAATCATATTCGATATCTTCACGTTTTGGTATCCATCCCTTATCATCTGAATTATACATCTCGGAATAATCTTCAATTTTAATATTTTTATATTCTGCCCAGACAGAATTCGCCGCAAGATAAATATATCCTCCATTATAATATGACGGAAGTGCCATCTCATACACATACTTAAATCCATCGACTGTTACTGTCACATATCCATCTGCAACCTCCATTACCATATGATGCCATTTTGTCTCATCATACGGCTTTAATGTTGAAACATCATTTCCCTTTTCGTCATAAACCGGCCAAAATACATGTTCCTCAAATGCGCCATCACTCTGATTGTTTCCGTCAAAATGCACATATCCATCCGGCTGTACTAATGCAGTAATTCCTCCACCTTCTTCCATAAAATGTCTGCCCATTTTTGCTCCAAAACCTATCGGTGCTCTATGCCATCCGGAATTACCATTTTTATAATCCAGTTCCAACTTGAAATTTGTATATTTCTTATCATTTAAATATAAATATGCCATATCCAGATAATTTCTACAATCATCCATTCCCGGCTCCTGTGCTTTACGTCTGATAACACCATCTTCTATTGCCCAGTTTGTTCCTTCCTGAACCTTAGTTAATGCATTCTTCGTAATATCTGATGAGTAATATTCTTTATATCCCGACCATGATGACTGGGAGAAATCCGATTCAAGCGTTTTAATACTGATATTTGAAAATGTAGTGTTTACTGAATTACTCGCAAAAAATACCCGTCCGCCTTTCTGATACTTCTGCTGAACATATTCTTTTACTTGAATTCCATCTATATAAAGATGCACAACACCTGCTTTTGCTACAATCCTATAATGATGTGCTTTATTCTTTTCAAAATTTTTTATACTTTCTGCTGTGTCTCCATATATTTGTTCATTGCTGGCATAATTACCTTCCATACAGACTCCGCCATTATCATCTGTCCAAAATACTGTACCTCCATTCGGCTTACGCCAGGTAACAGTATCTGTGGCACCATAACCTATATAGAATCGTTTCCATGCACTATTTCCTAATGTAACATCTACATCTAACTGCCAGTTATCGCTATACACATAGTTGCCATTAAGAAACATGTATGCCATTTTGTTCTGCTGGTAATTACTTAAATTCCATTCTTTTCCTTGAAACTCTCCTAATTCCTCATTCTTTCTAATCAAAACACCTTTATCTTCATACCAATACTTACCCGGATCAACCTTTACCAACGGCTGATTTTCAACACACTCTGAATAATATGAATTAAATCTTGAAAAATCATTGGTTGATTTTTCTTCTTTTATTTTGATGTTTCTATACTGAACGCCTAATTCGTTTGCAGCTAAGAAAATCCTTCCACCATCATACCAATCAGTATAATAGAGTGGATTTGCATAGTCTGCAGTATCCCATGTCAACTTCCATTTACCTTTGATTTTTATATAATACTTAATCTCGCCATTTTTAACTACTAACTTTGCTTTAATCCAGCGGGCATTAAAATCAGCCTTGTCAAGCCAGTAGTCCCATAATGCACTATCCCACTTAACTCCATTATAAGCGGTAAATGTACCTGCCATCTTAATTCCATTCGTTCCACAAGTGCACCACATGGTTCCACTATTTTTGTCTGTCCAAGTCTTACCTTTTTCTCCGTCAAATCCTATCCATGCGCCACCACGGTCTCCAGCCGGATTTTTATACTCAAGATTCATAGTAAAATCTTTATAAATTTTCTTACTGTAAAGAATAGCCATGTTCGGATATGGGTTTCCATCATTACATTCTTTCAGATTGTCTGTCAAATCCATACCTTTTCTTGTAATGACACCATTCTTATCAGCTTTCCAATAATAAGACATGCGAGTTGCTTTCGGTTTTTGCTTATCGCATCCTGCTGTGTAATACGGCTCAAAATCATCCAATATAGAGTTTTTCCTCTTTATTTCTTTAACTTTTAAATTTCTAAACTGTGTTCCCGCATGATTACTTGCCAGGAATATGTATCCGCCATCATACCATTTATCATATGTAAACGCATCCTCTAACCATGCATTCAGCCACGGACTCCATTTCCCGCTTTTTTTAACTTTATAAAAATATTTTATTGTCCCATCGCACACTTCTATCTTTAATTTATACCAATCAGTGCCCCAGTTTTCTACGTTCTCCATCCAATAGTCCCAGATATTTGGTGTTTTTATTGACGGGCGGAATTTGTTATGATTGTATGCATCAAAGCTTCCAACCATTTTTACCACCCGATCTCCCTGTGTACTCAACATTGTTCCGCCCAATTTGTTAAGCCATGTTTTTCCTTTTTCGCCATCATATCCAACCCATGCAGAACTTCTTTTATCTGTAGGTGACTTAATATCGACTTCCAAACTAAAATCTTTATATTTCTTTGTATTATAGAAAAGATATGCCATGTTCGGATATGGATTACCATCATTAGCATCTTCACCTTTTTTTACATCTCTTCCTTTTCTTGTGATAACCCCATTCTCATCTGCTTCCCAATAATGTGAAGTAAATACCTTCTTTGGTTTTTCTTTATCACACCCCACTGTATACCATGTTTCAAATTTGTCTAAAACAGATTTTTTTGTAGTAGCATTCGTGACTTTAAAGTTTCTAAAAGATGTGCCACCACTATTACATGCCAGAAAAACATAACCTCCGTTATACCATTCATCATATGTAAATGATTCTTCCGGCCATGCGCTCATCCATTTTCCACTTGTATTATAAAAAAATTTAATTTCGCCATCCAATACTTGAATTTTAACTTTATACCAATCTGTTCCCCAATTTTTCACATCATCCATCCAATAATCCCAAATGACAGGTTTACTTTTCGATGATCTAAACGGATTCATTCCATAGGCATCAAAACTTCCCACTAATTTTACGGCACTTTCTCCAATTGCACTTATCATCGTACCATTGCAGGATGTCAACCACGACTTTCCTTTCGTCCCGTCAAATCCTACCCATGCTGATGCTTTTCCTTTTATTGGATTTTTAATCTCCACTTCTAATGTAAAATCCTTATATTGTGATACATTATAATAAAGCAGCGCCATATTGGGGTAAGGATTTCCATCATTTTCTGCGCCTACGTCTTTCGTCTTACGTGTTATGATACCATCCTGATTTTCTGTCCAATAGTCTTTTGTAAAAGCAGGCACTGGTTCTGCATTATAAATATCTTTTGCATAATATGATTCAAACTTTTTCAACTCACGAAATTCTTCTGACTCTTTATACTCTGTTAGTTTGAAATTTTTAAACTGTGTTCCCGCATGATTACTTGCCAGGAATATGTATCCGCCATCATACCATGTATCATATAAAAGTTCTTCTTTTTCGTATACCGTATACCATTTTCCATTATTTTTAATTTGAAAATTAATCTTTCCTTTTTTCACTTCAATTTTTATAGTTTTCCATTCTGCTTTGGTCCAGTCTGCCCCCTCCACTTCAGTTTTCCAGACTCTCTTCGTTGTGTTGTAGGTAGTAATCTTTGGTTTATCTCCATTACCAAATGTTCCAACAAGATTCACCTCGTTTTTGCCATTGGCTGCAATCATAGTTCCCTGACCATCACCAAACCATGTTTTGGCTACATCATCTTCTATTTTTCCATCAAATCCTACCCATGCTCCACCTTTTTTAGGATCAGCATTTTTATAGTCTACTTCTAAAGAAAACTCTTCATACTCTTTTACATTATAAAATAAGTATGCCATATTTTTATAAGCATCCCCTACGTTTGCTGTTGTATTTTTCGAAGTTCTGGTTAGAATTCCATTTTCATCTTCCGTCCAGTATTTTTCTTTGCTGACAACATCTGCTACTGAACTGTTACCTTTTGTATCTTCTGTATAATAACCATTGAAATTCTTGAGAATATTTGTATCTTTAATCTCCTCTATCTTAAAGTTTCTAAACTGTGTTCCAGCATTGTTGCTTGCAAGGAAAATATACCCTCCTTTATACCAGTCTCCATAATAAAATTTGTCGTCTCCCCATGCTGCTTTCCATTCACTTCCGACCTTAGTATAAAAATTGATAACTCCATCTTTTACTATAATCTTAACTGCGTTCCATTCTGTTCCCCAGTCTGCTCCTGATATATCTGTATTCCAAAGTGTACTTCCATCAGTCTTTGCTCCCTTATTAGATTTCTGCCATGGTATATAAGTTCCTATAAGCTTGACCGTCTTTTCTCCACTTGTTCCAAATATTGTTGCACCATTTTCTGTGCACCATGTATTTGCAGTATCATCAGTTACTTTTCCGCCAAATCCCAGCCATGCTGCTCCTCTTCCTTTATTCGGATTTTTATATTCTACCTCTACAGTAAAATCCTTATATTGTTTAATATTGTAATACAGCATCGCCATATCCGGATACGGATTTCCATCATAATTAGGATTCTGGGAATTTGTTTCCGTCGTAGTATCTTTCGCTGTTCTGGTAATAACACCTGCTCCATCTTCCTCCCAATAATCCGATTTTATCACTTTTTTTGCGGGATAATCTTTTACATTATCACTATGTGCTGTATAATAAGCGTCAAATTTGTTTAACACATTTTCCTTTGCAAGTACAGCCTTCTTAATTACTGGCAGTTGAATTCCTGTAATAACAATAGCAATACTTAGCATTATTGAAATTATCTTTCTTTTCATTTTCGTTCCTCCTAATATGTTCTCCATCCATATTGCATCTTTATTTTATCCTTAGTGTAAGTATATCTCCTGTCTTATTTAAATCCTATAGACAATTTAGTATTTTTTTTTTTTCATATGGACTTTTTTATTTTTTTTACGAAATCGCATATCACCTAACCCTGACTCCCATTATCAATCTGATTAATTATAATACACAAAAAGACAGGTCATTCTTTATACCTCGAATATTGACCTGCCTTTTTATGTTTGATTAAAAAATTTTATTATTTTATCCTTTTATCAATTTGTTATTTTTTTATCTTAACTCTCTTAATTCTACTCCACGCTCCGTTTTTCGTTCCATTAACTCCTCTTACTCTTACATAATAAGTTTTTCCTTTTTTCAAATTCTTAATTACGTAAGTAAGTTTTGTTGTAGTTTTTATTTTTGCTTTTTTAAACTTTTTATTCAACGAATACTGAATCTGATACTTTTTAGCACGTACTGCTTTCTTTAAAGATATTTTAATTGATTTTTTCTTTGTATTTTTCAATTTCTTTATTACAGCTTTTGCAGGTTTCTGAACCGTTACCTGTCTCTGTGTTGTCGTACCCGGAGTATCTGTCTTATTCGTTGTAGTTTCCTGTGTTACCGGTTCTTTCGTTGTTTCGTCCGGATCTTTTGAAATATCTATCTTATCTGTTTTTAATGTCTTCATCCATCCTTCAATAATCGGAGATAAAGTTTCATATCCCTGTGTACTTGGATGACAGCCATCCATCAAAAGATTCTCCATGAAAGATTCATTGTCTAAAATGCTGTTATCTCTGAGGTTCAGGTACTGAATTCCCCACTTATCACAAATCTGCTTTGCTAAATCAAAATACTTGTCAGAATCATATGCCGGTTCCCATTTAATATTAAATGTCACAATATATCCTATTTTAGCATTTGGATATGTAACAATCAATCTTTTAAATAGTGCCTCGAGTGCTCCTGCAAAGGTTGTCTTATCAAACTTATTATTTAAAGATGGGGTTATTGTTCCTAATGGACAAACTCCCGTTTCAGTATTTTTCATAGCATCATTTATTCCACCTTCTACAATAATATAATCCCAATCTTTGCTTTCTACACATGGTGCATTTAATTCATTTTCAATAATTGTCGCCGGACTTTCTGCTATCGTTGCACCACCTATAGAAACATTCAACCAATCCATTTCATTTTTCTCACCAATAATTCCGCCCCAGGAATATCCTACCGGATTTGCAATATCTGCACCAGCTCCATAACTGATAGAATCTCCTATGAACAATGAAGACTTTTTATATAATGGGCTTTCTGTATCTTCTGATATTGTTCCACTGATTTCCTTAATGGTTATATTAGAGAATTTTGCTCCTGTAGCGTTTGATGCCAGATAAATGTATCCTCCTTTATACCAATATGGAATAGAAAACTTAGTCGGTGTCTCCTTATCATCAACGTATATTGTAACAGCACGGTCTTTTACTATCATTTTTACATGAACTGTACCATTTGCATCAATACCTTTATAATGTTGATCTCCCCATGTGTCCCAGTTTTTGAACACGCCATCATCATTAAAGCAATTTCCTACATGACATACGCTTGCTTCTGTCGGTGAATCAATACCATCAAAATAGATACCCATTCCACCACCTGATTGTCGAAAATGTCTTCCTTCCTGAGCTCCAAAGCCAATAATCGTTCTTCTCCAGTTATTCTTTCCTATATTAATGTCGGCTTCCAATTCAAATTCATAATATTGCTTATCTTTAAGGAATAACTGTGCCATATACAACGCATCTTTTGCTTCCGGATTATCTTCTACAGCCTTTCTCTTATAACTTCCATTCGTCTCAGTCCAATAATCTGTTGGCTCTGCTAATCTCAAATCAGAAGTTGCATTATCTTCTGTATAATAACTGCTTACTTTACTAAAGTCATTGGTTGGTTCCCCTTCCTCGCTATTATATTCCTCAATCTGAACATTTTTGAACTGTGTTCCACCATTATTTGAGCCTATTACTACATAACCACCCTCATACCAGTCAGAATATCCAAGTGGCTGAGTCGGCCATGCCTGCTGTTCATCTACAGTAATCTTTATAATTCCCGCTTTGACCTCTAATTTCATTGTATGCCAATCTTCATTCGCAATATTAACGCCATCAATTGTTGTCTCATACTGTGTTGCTGACTGATGCGTTCCACTATTAATATCATCAAAACTTCCTGCCAACTTTATAGAATTTGTTCCATATGGTTTTATAATTATTCCTGTATTGTCACCATTCCAACCTGTGATATCACTACCATTATTCTCAATACCAAAACCAACAAATGCCCCATATCTCATTTCCCAATTATCTTTTTTGGTAACTCCGTCTTCTTCATAATCACCACGGATATGATTCTTAAAATCAACTGTTAATGTAAAATCTTTGTATTGAGATATATTATATTTCAGTACCGACATATCCTTCCAGAGCTCGTCGCCAGAATTCCACCATGTACTATTAGTATCTGTAATGACACCATTTTCGTCAATATTCCATTTTTCTTCTTTCGAAACTGTTCCTAACAAATTCTCTGTCTGTCCTAAATCACGACTATAATACGATTCAAAATCATTCAATGTTGCCTCTACTGCATCATCCTCTGTATACGCTGATACTTGCTGTACACCTAATGGCATTTGTATACCTGTCATAACCAACGTTGCTGTAAGTATCACAGCGCACAATCTTTTCTTTCTTTTTATCATTTTATTTTCTCCTTATTAAAATAATCCTGTCCAGCCCTGTATTTCATTCGCTGACTCACCTGTAAAACTATCAGGGATGATAAGGTTGCTAGAACTTGTTGTTATCACATCTTTTGTGTTAAATTCTACGACTTCCGCCTCTGGGCTTGTATAAAATTTTCTCATTTCTATCCTCCTCCTTAATTATTTTTTTATAAATGAATCTATTACGGACCAATATTCTTCTGCAATGCCCTTATATCCCTGCTCCTTAACCTTTTTTGCAATATCGCTGATATTTCTTGCTGGTCCCATGTTACTGTAAATTGTTACTGCATCTGCATTTTCATAATTTACTGTTACATACGCTCTTGCTGTAAAGTCTCTGATGTAGTTTGATTCATTTACTCTACAAATAGAACCACAGTATGTTCCTATTTCTCCATTAAACCATCCACTGTTCTTAACATTTATCTTGTCATGGCTGTATGTAAGTGTCAGTTCTTCTTTAAATGCGTCATAAATATCCTTTGCTGTAATTAATGTTCCCTCGGTAATGGCACTTGATGCTACTGCATCCATATTGTCTGATTTAATGCTTGCCTGGAATCTGATTCCTCCTGTTCCTTCTTCATTGCCTATGTATCTGATTCCTGCCCCATTTGCCATGGTTACTGACAATTCATTTACTGATGTAAAGGTCATTCCATCTACAACTTCTACTGTTGTATTTGGTGCATACATCTTTCCATCACATAAGTATCCGTATTTAGCATCTCCAAGAGTTACTTTACCATCACTTATTTCAACTTTTTTGCCATCAATCAGTACAGAAGGCTTTTTGACTTCACTGATTTGAATATTTCTAAATTGAGTACCACCATTATTTGAGCCTATTACTACATAACCACCCTTATACCAGTCAGAATATCCAAGTGGCTGAGTCGGCCATGCCTGCTGTTCATCTACAGTAATCTTTATACTTCCTTTGTTTACCTGTAACTTCATCGTATGCCAGTCATCATTTGCAAGATCAACACTCTTATCAAGCCAAGTATCCCACTGTACTAATTCACAATGTTTTCCACTGTTTTTGTCGTCAAAACTTCCAGCCATCATTACACATCTTGGTCCAAAAGGTTTTATAAAAGTTCCCGTTCCATTACCTTTCCATCCTGTAATGCCACCTTCACTATCCTTTATGCCAAAACCAACAAAAGCACCATATCTTACTTCCCAGTTATCTTTCTTTGTACCGTCTTCTTTATAGTCGCCTCTAATATTGTTCTTAAATTCAACCGAAAGTGAAAAATCTTTATATTCTTTTAATTTATAGCGTAATACTGATAATTCTGTAGATAAATCAGCTCCGCCTACCCACCAGACATCATTTCCGTCTGTAATAGTTCCATCCTCATTTTCACTCCAACCATGTCCACTTTTTGCTCCCTGTGAAATTATATTTCCAGGCCCTAAGTCAACATTATAATATGGTTCAAAATCCGCCAAAACACTTTTGCATTCTTTTATCTCAATATTTTTAAACTGTGTGCCACCATTATTTGATGCCAGGAACAAATAACCGCCATTATAACTATCACTAACTGCCAATGGCTGATTTGCCCATGCCTGCTTTCCATCTACCAAAATCTTCATAATTCCTTCTTCGACTTCCAGCTTCATTGTATGCCACTTTTCATCCGCAATATTAAGCCCTTCAACATCGTCAGTCCACTGTACCTTTGCCTGTTTATTTCCACTCTTTATATCCTTAAATGTTCCTGCTAATTTAATCACATTTCCCATGCAAGGCTTCATCCAGACTCCAGTATCCTCACCATTCCAACCGTTTATAGAACCATCAGCATTAACTTTTGTTCCAAATCCAATCATGGCTCCATATCGTATCTCTCCCTCTTTATATTGATTCTTAAATTCAACCGAAAACGAAAAATCTTTATATTCTTTTAATTTATATCGTAATACTGATAATTCTGGAGATAAATCAGCTCCGCCTACCCACCAGACATCATTTCCGTCTGTAATAATTCCATCCTCATTTTCACTCCAACCATGTCCACTTTTTGCTCCCTGTGAAATTTTATTTCCTTTTGTCGCTAAGTCAACATTATAATATGGTTCAAAATCATTTAACTGCATAGCTGCAGACACATCTTTTGTCCCTGCCGGAATAACATTTACTCCACCTACGACTAATACAACTGTTAAAATCAAAGATATTAAATGTCTCTTCATCTTTTTCCTCCTTTTCACTTTTTTGCATTGTATCATTGTTTAAAATAATTATAATTTATAAAAAGTTTTAAGCCTATGGAACTTTAAGGTAATTTTTTATTACTTTTGGACTTTTTTTCTCGTTGTATCGTTTTTACGCTCTTAACATTTTATCTTTATAAATTCTTTCGCCTATATGTCTTCTGAGCAGAACAATAATATTTACAAAAGGCTGCCAGAGAACAAAACATCTACAATAATTGTTTTATTCTCTGACAGCCTTAATATTATTCACCTTTCTATTCTTTCCACAGTTGTTTTCCTGCCTGAATTTGTTTTTCTAACTCTCTCGAATTATCCATATATTTTTTATATTCTTCAAAATCATATCCCAGCTTTTCTTCTTCCTTTTCTCTCCGGTGGTCTTAAAAGTAATACTTCCATTCCCTGCTTCTGGCAAAATTCAATGGACTTTTCCAAATACTCATAATCTCCTATTATATTAATAGGGACTTCTTTTTCTTTAGCTTCTTTTATATTCTTTATAAATGGTAACTTGCATGGTTTTATAAATTCTTCAGCTTTTATTCCCGTATTTAATTCTACAACTTCTGCTACTGTTGTAGCTTGATTTCTTTTTATATACATTTATGTATCCTCCTTATTTTTTTTATTCCTTTTTAATATGATGAAATATGAATATAAAAATAAAAAAGATAATAAAAAATAAGTCCCTTGTACTTTAAGGAACTTACTTTTTTTTAATAATTTGGAGGAAAAAGTTTAAGCAAATACTCAATCGAACAAGTATCTTACTTGTACATTAATTATATCATAGAGAAAATAAGGGTTTGATTTTGGCGTAAAATGTTAGAATTGTTAGATAACATTCGACAAATATGTTAAACTATATTGGTGCTACCTCAGTACGGTAGGACGGTTACGCTCCAATCTGAGAGTACAAGCTCAGTTTATCGGATAAATGGTAAATTGACATTACCATTGCGCTACCAAGTGACGGTATTATAACAAATATGGAATAACTGTCAATTACTTATAAAACCGCTTACTCACTTTAAAAGATTTTACACTACTCCATTTGCCTTTGTCTTTTCCAACTATTGCTCTCACTCTTACATAATATCTTTTTCTAACACGTAATTTTCTTAACAGATATGTAGTTTTTCCTGTACGTTTTGTTCTTACGTTTTTCTTAAATTTTCTGTCAGTTGAATACTGTATCCGATATATTTTAGCCTTACTTACCTTTTTAAAAGTAATTCTCACTTTTCTATTTTTAAGTTTTTTTACTTTTAGAATTTTTGTTTGCTTTAAACTCTTTTTATTTACACCGTCAACACGAGTTGTAGTTTTTCCGTTAGTTGTTGGTTCATTTTCCTTTGTTACAACTTGTCCAAAAGTTGTAGTTGATTCTTTTTCTGATGTTGTTTCGTCAGTTGTTTGATTTTCTACAGTAGTTTCTGATGTTGTATTTTCTGTAGTCAATATTTCAGTTGTGGGTTCTACTGTGACAGTTGTCTCAGTTTGTTTCTCAGTTGTTGGTTCTAATGTAGTTGTCACTTCCGTTGTTGGCTTTAGTGTTGTTGTCACTTCCGCTGTGGTTGGTGCTTCCGTTGTTGGCACTTCTATAGTTGGATTCTCCACTTTGTTCTCCAATTTTGTGTATACCTTTATTCTTCCTACATAATTTTTAAGTTGTGTCCATCCACTACCATTGTTTATATATGACATTTCCCTGCCATTTTTATATGAAGTCATTATTTTGGCGTCGCCATTTTCATTTGAAACACTTACTATTGCAGAGAACCATTGGTCTTTTTCAATCTTTACCGGCTGATTCAGTTCTATTGTTACATATCCACTGTTTTCAAAATACGCCGTTGTAGTATTTGCCAGGTAACCACCTGAAACTGGTACATTGTCCTGTCCGCCATAAGGATAATCTACATTTTTGTATATCTCCACTTTAGCGGTTACATTTTCACCACCAATAGCCACATTTACTGCTTTTATATATTCATCTTTTAAATCATCAGATTTTTTTGCTTTAAACACATTTGCCACTGACTTATCTTTTCTTAATGGGAAATCGTCCATGCTTCCATCATAGTAATAATTAAAGTCATACTTGTCCTTTGGTGCAAATGAAAATGCATAAGAACAACTGCTTGTATTGTCATATGACAGCCAAAAATACTCCAATGATTTGTAACTGTTTTTTACAAGCCAGCCACCCTTTTGGGTAGCACCATTTGGCACAAATTTGTCTGATGGGATATTGTCATCCCAGCCAATGATTGTGCATGCATGTGGAGAAATTGTACTGCCATGTTCATTCTTTGGATTGTAGTATAATGTTTCTCTTGCATTGTTGTACTGAAATGTTACTGCCCCATATTTTGCTATGGCTTTTTTTATTGACCTAATGTATTCTTCCGGATTTGATTTGTTTTCAGGTATATAAATTGCATTTTCAAATCTATATGATGGATTTTCATATGGGTTTGTCGTAACCACATTACCCGATACCGGTGCCCACCACATTGAATATAACTTGGCAATTTTTAGTGGGTCTCCTGACTGCGTCAAATAATTTACTGATTGCCAGTCTCCATCTGTATTTCCCAATGGATCGCTTTCTCTCTTAAAAACTCTATAAGCTGCCGCCATCGGATTTAATGATAATGTATCTTTTGTTACTGTAGGATCAATTCCACTTTTCAAAATGGATGATTCTGCTGCTGCAATGCTTGAATATGCCCAACACAAATTGGTATCTCCCTGATCTTTTACTGGTGTTACTATGCCATCGTCCCTTCCATCATATTTTTCCCTGTCTGAGATTTCTTTAATTTCAGTCTGTTGTTCTTCAAAATCACCTTCTATTTTAAATGTTAATTGATTATCAGTTATGTTTGTGACTTCAACATACATATCATCGGTTATTTCCAAGCTCTGATTCAGTTTTAATGGTGCGTCAGATTTTGTTGCATATGTGCCACCTAATGTTTCATAATTCCACTTTCCTGCAACGCATCCCATATTGTTTGGGAATTTTGTGTCTTTGTCCACCAAATAACAAACAAGTCCTGAACCAATTATCAATCCTTTTAGCTTCGTTCCATCTGTTTTATACAATTCTTTTGACTGACAATCATACTTATTACCACCTGTGCCAAAATTTCTATATTCTAAGTACAGTGTTTTATTGGTTCCTTTTAAATTTAATTTGTATCCGACTATCTGTGAATCTCCTCTAGTCGATGCTTCCTTTAAGGTATACTGTCCATTTTGATAAATTGTTTTAACATTGTCAGATGTAAGCCACCCCTTTGCTTCTCTTTCTTTTACAGATATAAACTGTGGCACAGGTGACATATGCTTTGCCATTGCAGACATATAATATACCGGCGAACTATTTGAACTATTGTACAAGTCCTTAAATCCTAAAATGTGCCCCATTTCATGAGTTGCCACTGCCATAGGCAAAATCACGTTTTCCCGATTATCCTTGTATAAATAATTATAGGAATTTGTTACCTGTACATAGTTTTTACTTGTAATTGTTTTTCCATCTGCATTTATTTTTACGTAATCTGCATAATCCTTATAATTCCACAAAGGTGAGGACCAACCCACAGAGATACTCTGAGTTGTATTTTTATAAATAATGGTGATTGCATCGATTACCCCATCATTGTTTTTATCAAGTTCAGAAAAGTTGTACTTTTTTGTACCATCATAATTTGTAATCACATTACCCGCTGATATAGCTCTGTTTATAGATTCAGACCAGTCTGTCTTTAATTCGTACATACGCTCTGCTCTCTCTCCGTTGTCCCTGTAACCTTCAGGATTCTCTTCACTATACTCTGCATAGTATCCTCTTGTATGAGATAACTGAACTGAACCACCTTTATTAAACAAATACACGCTATTTATCTTAAGACTTCCCCTTGACGCAATTTCATAATAATCCGAAACATTAAAATATGCACTGTTATAAGTATTATCTGTAATTTTTCTAACAGATTCCCCATTATAAGAATTATCTATAAATTCATCTTCATCTAAAAATCTTGCAAATACTATAAGATTTGTAAAATTACTTTCTTTTGTTTTATTTTCTGTATTTTCATTCGTATCATCAGCAAAAGTTGCGCCACTAAAAAGCATTGTCATAACCGTAACAAACGCCATAATTATACTAAACCCTTTTTTCATAAAATCTCCTTTTAATCATTTATTCTTTTACACCTTAATTATATATTCATTATAGCATTTACCAGATTAAATTTGTGTTCTAATTTTTTAGAATTATAGGCTGGGCATGCGGACGAAAAGTTGGACTGTGTAATGCCTGATATGTTATGAGGTACACACAAGAACAAATATCGACAGCACTTGTATTGTTAAAAGCCACAGGATCACCTGATAAAGTAATCCAGATCTTAGGTTATCCATCTTCACCGATGCTTTATCATTGGCGTAAAAAATATCCTGAATATTACGATGGACGCAGATAAAACCGTTATTGTAACATACAAGGCAATTCCCCATACCCACACCTACGATCAGGAAATTCAGAAGCCGGAAACCCTCAAGTCGGCTGCCGACTGCACCAACGATGAAGTATATTTCAAGAGCTGCTCCTGCGGAGAGATCAGCACAACAGAAACCTTTACTGCAGCAGGTACACAGCTCGGGCACGCATGGGCAAGCGATTGGAGCAAGGACACAGACAATCATTGGAAAGAATGCTCTCGCTGTCACGAAAAGAAGGACGAGGCGGCTCACGATTACGGCAGCGATAACATCTGCGACACCTGCGG
>OFMO01000123.1_pt1 | contig 72587 bp, 74 predicted proteins | sample 1541821 | NCBI WGS metagenome assembly OFMO01 (sample SAMN04209253, study PRJEB22552) | human gut metagenome | biome: gut; material: feces | host: Homo sapiens | place: USA: Oklahoma | reverse complement strand
GTTTTTTGTTCAAATTTATTATATCAAAGAATTGGTTTAAATCATGCACTTTTTTTATTAAATAAAATTAGTGGATATTTTTTGACACCCACTAAATATTATAGAACCATTATAAAAGTGTCAAATTATTGACACTTTTTATTTACTTTATGATTATAAAATGTTATACTTAGTATGATAGTAGAAGATAAAAGCAAGGGTGAATATTTTATGAATAGTGGTATGATTGATTATAATTCTGTTATTATGATAATTAAAAAAATAGAACTATATAGAGATAATGAAGAGAAGATTATTGATAATATTAAGAAGTCTATAAATACTTTATCTAATTATTATTATAGTGATAGTAATAATAAACTATTATTAAATAAAATAAATAATCTAAATAATGCTTTAGATACTATGTTAAATAATAGAACCTCTTATATAGAATATCTCACTAGAATAGTAAATGTTTATATAGATACTAATAAAGAGAATATAAATATTTATAATAATATAGATATTAACTAATATAATATTAGTTTAATATAAAAATTGTTAATAAGGGAGGTGAATCATGAGTTTTATTGGTTATAGTTCAACTGGATATAGTGAATTAGCTGCTGAAATAAGAACAAGAAAAAGTAGATTATTAGATATATTAAATACTTTTCCTGAAGTAGAGAACGCAATTTCTGATAGTTGGAAAGGTGAAGATGCTACTGCTTATAAAGAAGAATTAAGCAAAGTAATTCAAAGTACTAAAGAAAGTGTAACTGCTACTTATGATGCAATGACTAATCAATTCGAGAAGACTTATAATGATTGGGTTGAAAAGCAAAGAATGAGCGGAATGTAAAATTAATATTAATTTATTCAATGGAGGTGAAAAAAATGAACGGTAACTTTATGGGAATGGATCCTGAATTAGCAAAAGTTGCTATGAATAAAATTAAGAGCAAAAAAAGTGAATTAGATACTGAATCTAAGAATGCAACATCTGCACTTCGTGATAAAGTTAATTCAGCATTTGCTGGTACTCAAACTGCTAGTATGCAAGGCTTTATTGATAGAATAAATGCTGCTCTTGAAAAATTATATACATACTTAGATGGTAATGAATCAAATTTTGCTCAAAAATTTGAAGAAGTTATTCAAAGTTATGTTACATCTGATGAAAATGTTAGTCAAACATATACTAACTCAGATGTACAATAAAAGAGAAATATGTTTTCTCTCCAATGTATATTAGTAATAATTAATATATATTGGAGAGGAGAGGTATTATGAACAATGAATTATATAGATCAAAATATCAATATGAAAGATTAATTAAAAGTTTAAATGATAATTATAATAGACTAAATACTGTTTATTATAATGCTATTGCATGTAGAAAAAGAATAAAAGAAAATGTAGAAATTGATGGTACTTATTTTGATGCTGCTAGGTTAGATAAAATTATTAAAAGATTAGAGGAAAATAGAAATTTAATAATTAACAATTTATTACCTCAAGCAAGGTATCAATATAATATTATTGTAAATAAAATATCAAAATTATAGGTGATGTTATGGGTTTAATGGTAGATACTAAAAAACTTGAAAATGAAGTAAAGAATTTAGATAAATATATAAGTAATTATAGTGATAATTCTGCTAATATATATTTTGAACTTTCAAAATTAAATAGTTATTGGAAAGATAGTAATTCTGATATTTTTGAAGAGAAAATTAATCATGAAAAAGTTAATAACTTAGATATTGTAGAAATGCTAGAAAAAGTTAGTTCTTTTTATAAAGAAGTAGAAAATACGTATTATAATGTTAGGAAATAAGGTGCTTTGTTATGACAAAAATTAAATACAATAATAATAATAAAAATACTATTATTAGTAATTTAAATAATTGTATAGATAATTTAAATGTTATTAATAATAGTTTTTATAATACATATATTCCAAATGATTATTATTATAGAAATACATTAGCTAATTTAATGAAAGATGTAAGAAATATTAAAGATAATATTAATAGTTATAAAAATAATATTAATAGGGTTATGGAAAATATAAATAAAAATGAGTTAGAATTATCTTCAAGAATAAATAAAATTAATGAACTTAATATTGCTAAATTTAATAATTAGGAGGATAAAATGGGAAATTCAATATCTAATAATTCTACAAATATAAATGTTAAGAATAATTATAAAAATAGAAATTATGGTGGTACTATAAATGGTTCATATGGTAATAGACCTCAAGTAACTTCCTTTAATAATACTCCTGTTGCAATGGATGAATATGATTTATCTGGGCCTATGGTAATAAAAGAGCAAGATGTATTAATGAAATCTGAAGTAACAACGCAAATTGAAAATTGGATTACTTATTTAGATAACACTAGAAAGACACTTGAAGAAGAAAAAGATACTTTAACTGATAAGGCTAGAAGATTTACTGATTCTGCTAATAGAGGGGAGTATCCTGATTTATATTATGAAGAAAATACTAAGGGAAGAAAAAAATATTTAAATCCTAAAGATGCTATTAAAAGTGATAAATATTTTAAAAAGTATTTAAAAGAAAATGGTTATCCTACTGATAAAGAAAGATTTACTACTGATGAATATAATTTATTAAAACAAAAATATGCTAATTATATTAATACGGTTTATGCTGAAAAATATAGTAAATATTTTAATGAAGCAACAGGAATGACATATGAGGATTATAAAGAAAGATTAACACAAATTTATAGTGATATTGAAAGTATTAAAGCTTCTAGATATGAATTAGTTCAGCAAGCTAAAGAACAACCTTATATTGAATTAATGGATACTGATGATTTTAAAAATTATGTTGCTAATAATAAAAATAATACAAGTAGTGAATTATATAAATTATATGGAATCAAGAATGGTACAGTACCACTAGATGATGATAGTTACTGGAGATTTACTTATTTTACTGAGCAAGATGTATTAATATTCAGTTACTTATGGGATACACAATCTCCAAAGGCTGCAAGAGAGTATGTTGAAGCAATCGAAGATAAACTTAATAAAGCAGAAGGACTTGCTAATGCGGAAAAGTTTCTTGATAGTATAAGAGATGAAAATGGTAATATTGATCCTGATGTTTGGGCTGGTGTTTTGTCTGGGGCTAAGGGATTTGAGAATGGTCTTTTTACTTTCTTTGAAGGACTTGGTAATGTTTTTAATGGTGAAGGTATGATGTCTACATCACAATATGAGCAAATGTATATTTTAAATGAGCTTACGAATTCATCAGGAAATTATATAAGCAAGTTAGCACAAGAAATGACAGAAACACAAGGAGAAGAAGCAGCGGCTGATTTTATTAGTAAAATATATAATAAAGAGACAAATACTATAGATTTAGAATATGCTAAAACTGTTTTATCAGAACAAGAATATGATAATTTAGTTATTAAAATTAATACCGATAAGAAGTCAATTCTTGATAATGTATATGAATTAAGTTCTAGTGCTGGTAATATGTTACCTTCAATGCTTGTATCAATGGCGGTATCAGCAATTGCTACACCAGCGGCAGGTTCGGTTGTTGGTAGTACGCTTATGGGAATTAGTTCAGGAGGTAATTCTAAGAATCAGGCATTAGTACAAGGTAATGATTTATTTACTTCAACTATGTATGGTGTATTTTCAGGAGTATCTGAAACAACTCTCGGTTTATTGTTAGGTAATATTCCGGGATTAAATGAAAGCGCAACATTTTCATTTAAAGGCTTTGTAAAAGAAGGCATGGAGGAGATGCTTCAAGAATATGTTGATGCTGGATTAAGAGCATCAATATTAGATGAGACTATTGATCTTGATCAACTTGGTGAAGATGCCTTTAAGTCTTTCATATATGGTGCTGTAATGTCAGGAATAATGAATGGTGGAAAACTTCTTTTCACCATAAAAAGTGGAAATGGTACAACAAGGATAGATAGTGTTCAGGAACTAGTAGATTTTGCTAGTGAAAGGGGAATTGATATTGATACTTCACAAGTTGAAGGAATGGTGTCAGAGGCTAAACAGGTAAGTATAGATAGTCACTCTTCATCTAGTGAACCAAAGGTACAAACTTCTAGTATTAATCCTGGTAATCTTGATATTGATGGCCAAATAACCATGGCTAATTATCGTACAGATAAAGGGTTAACAACTACGATTGATATAGATAGTGTATCTTCTTTATCAGAAAGTCAAATAAGTTCAATAAAGAATGTAGATAATGTAATATTTAGATTGCCAGATGGAAGTAATATGAGTATATCACAATTATTAAATGCAAGGTTAAACCTTTCTGGTAAAACTATTTCTGGGTCTACTAATGTTTCTATGGATTTAGATAGTCAGATAGCAAGGGCAAATATGTATAATAAAAGCGGTAATTTTGCTTCGATTGATGTTACTGATATTACTATGATGACTGATGAAGTGTTATCTAAAATTGACAATGTAGATAATGTTGTTTTTAGATTATCTGATGGTAGTAGTCTTTCTTATAACGAATTGTTAACTAGAAGAAATAATAATAATAATAAGACACATAATATTAATAATGTGGGTTCAGCTATAAGTCCAGAGGCACGTACAATTGCATTTCAAAATACAATAGAAGAAAATATTTTGGAAGTTATCCATAGACATGATATGATGTATGAACCGGGTGATGCTTTAAGGAGATTAATGTTATTTTTTAATCCCGAGAGTGAAAATTTTGAGAATTACAATTTAATAACGCATTATAATGATGCCCGAAATATTTTGTCGATGTATTCTCCACAGCAAATACGACATGCTTTAGAAAATTTAAATTATATTAAAAATGGCATAAATAGTAGTATATCAGGATTTTTTTCCCACTTTGGAAATTCTAAAGAAGGGACATATGGGGCAGATCAAGCTGGTATTTCTTCGTTATGTAAATATATATATAATGGGAAAGAGTATACATATGAACAAGCGATGGATGTATATAATGGAGCTTTGAAACAAGGTAAACCATTACCACACTTTAAAAAGCAGGCTTCAGCAGAATACTTTAAGTTAAAAAATAAACTATTGGCACAAGGATTTTCTTCTAGCGATGCATCAATAATAATGTCTACGATTGATGATGCTGGAGCATGTACTTATGCTGCTACTGTAAATGAAATATTTTATGCTTTTAAAGGCAGAGAATATGAATTTCAACAAAAATTTGGATATCCTATGTATAAGATAGAAAATGGTAAAACAAAGCTTAATTTTAATGAATTATTATTAGATTTATATGTTTATGTCAATAGTGAAGAAAACGGTGGAAGTTTTATATTGAATGATAAGTCATTAAATCCAGATCGTTTGAGGAGCGATAGACATGATGTTTTTGGAAGAGTTATGCTAGATGCTGAAAAGCAAGTGTATTTATCTAATTTTTCCTACGGAAAAAATGAACCTGTTATTGCTGATTTCTTAATTTCTAAAAATATTAATTATTATGGATCAAAAACGGTGGCATTAAATAATGGAAAAACAATGGATATTAATTCATTTAAAGAAATACTTAACAATGTTTTTAATGAACTATATGCTGGAAAATCTTTATCACTTGATATTTTTAATTGGAACAATATAATTCATATGATAAGCGTTAATGAAAATTTGTATCCTTCTGTGTCTACGGATACTTGGGATGAAGGTAGTGGTCATGCTGTTTTTATTACCGGTATTGGAAATGGTGGCTTTTATGTAAGTTCTTGGGGAAGTGAATATATTATTCCTTTTAAGGATTTAATGAATGGTGGCGTATTTAGAATACACTCTTCAATTATAAATTAAAGGAGGAAAGATTATGGAAGAGAGATATAAATATGAGTTTTTAAAATTTATGTATGAAAAACTTAAATTAGATGTGATAGAAAAGGAAATAGAGAAAAACGGAATATCATATATAGATGCAGATATTAGTGGTTTATATCCTGATTTATCTAAATATTTTAGTTTAGTTAATAATGTTGATATTAGTAGATTAACAAAAGAAATGAAAGATAAGTATGAATATTATTTTTCATTATCTCATGAAGAAATTGTGAGTAACAATTTACAAAATGAAGTTAATGAATTTTTGGAAAATAGTTATAAATTAGTTTTGTTTCCTAATGTAGAAGAAAAATTCTATTTTTATGGTCCTATTAATTATAATTATGTTGCTCCAAGGGATAGTATTGTATTGGGCTTTAATTATCGTGAATTCGATATACCAAAAGAAAATTTTGATGAATTACATCCCAAACAAGAAGATTATATTTGTGATTTGTTAAATTACATACAAGAAAAATTAGCTCCACAAGCAGGTTACAATGTTGCAGTTTTAAAATATAATGAAATTTCTAAAAAAAAAAGTAGATAATTTAGATGTAGATGATAAATTATAAATTGAGAGCTTATAGTTCTCTTTTTATTTGTAAACATCATTGATATAAATTGGGTCTTTTTATTTACTTTATAGTTATAAAATGTTATACTTAACTTGATGGTAAATGATAATAGCAATATTTTACTAATAGTAGTGTAATTGATTATAAAAAGAGATGATTCTATCTTTTAAAATATATAAATTCAATAATTAGGAGGATAAAATGGGAAATTCAATATCTAATAATTCAACAAATATAAATGTTAAGAATAATTATAAAAATAGAAATTATGGTGGTACTATAAATGGTTCATATGGTAATAGACCTCAAGTAACTTCCTTTAATAATACTCCAGTAGCGATGGATGAATATGATTTATCTGGACCTATGGTAATAAAAGAGCAAGATGTGCTAATGAAATCTGAAATAAGTGAACAAATCGAAAGTTTGATTTCCTTTTTTGATAATAGTAAAAAAACACTTGAATAAGAAAAAGAAAATTTAATAAAGAAAAGTAAAAGTTTTACTGATTCCGCTAATAGAGGGGAATATCCTGAGTTATATTGGGAAGAAAATGTAAAAGGAAGAAAAAAATATTTAAATCCTAAAGAAGCAATTAAAAGTGATAAATATTTTAAAAAATATTTAAAAGATAATGGTTATCCAACAGATAGAGAAAGAATGTCATCAAAAAAATATAATTCATTAAAAGAAGAGTATGCTAATTATATAAATACTACATATACGGAAAAGTATAATGAATATTTTTCTAAGGCACTTGATATGTCGTATGAAAAATATGTAGAAAGATTAACTCAACTTAGTTGTGAAATCGAACAACTTAAAGCATCAAGATATGAAATGGTGCAAAGACTAAAAGAACAACCTTATATAGAATTAATGGATACTGATGATTTTAAAAATTATGTTACTAATAATAAAGATAATCCGAATAGTGAATTATATAAATTATATGGAATTAAAAATGGTACTATTACTATGGATGATGATAGTTATTGGAGATTTAAATATTTTACTGAACAAGATATGCTTATATTTAGTTATCTATGGGATACACAATCTCCAAAGGCTGCTAGAGAATATGTTGATGCTATTGAAGATAAACTTAATAAAGTGGAAGGATATGCTAATGCTGAAAAGTTTCTTGATAGTATAAGAGATGAAAATGGTAATATTGATCCCGATGTGCGTGCTGGTGTTTTATCTGGGGCTAAGGGTTTTGAGAATGGTGTGTCAACTTTCTTTGATGGACTTGGTAATGCTTTTAGTGATGAAGGTATGATGTCTACAACCCAATACGAGCAGATGTATATTTTGAATGAACTTACTAATTCATCTGGAAATTATATTAGTAAACTAGCTAATGAAATTTATGCTGAGCAAGGTGAAAAAGTAGCAAATGATTTTTTAAAGAAAATGTATAATAGTGAAACTAATGAAATTGATTTAGAATATGCTAAGACAATGCTATCTGAACAAGAATATAATAATTTGATTATTAAAATTGATACCGATAAAAAGTCAAGATTAGATAATGTGTATGAATTAGGAAGCAGCTTTGGCAATATGGCACCAACTTTAGCTTTATCAATTGCAGTATCTTTTGTTGCTCCTGGAGCTGGTATAACCATTGCTGGAAAGACTTTTGCATTTAATACATTAATTAGTAGTGGTTTAATGGGATTAAGTGCAGGTGGTAATGCTAAGAACCAAGCTTTGATGCAGGGAAATGATTTATATATTTCTATGGTTTATGGATTGGCATCTGGTTTTTCAGAAACATCATTAGGTTTACTATTAGGTAATATTCCTGGTCTAAGTGCTACAGCTGAATTTTCTATTATCGGCCTGCTTAAAGAGGGTGGCGAAGAAGCATTGCAAGAAGGAGTAGATGATCTTTTAAGAAGTGTATTGCTTGGAGAAACTATCGATTATGATCAATTACCTAAGGATATGATTAAATCATTTTGCTATGGTGTAATTATGTCTGGTATAACAAATGGTGGTAAATTTGCTTTTTCAATAGCTATGGGCAATGAAACTATAAAAATTAATAGCATGGACGACTTTTTAAATTTTGTTAAAAATAATGTTGTTGGTCTTCCGAGTGCACAAGTTGAATCTGATGTTGTAGATATTACTCATTCAAATGATAATGTTGTACCTTCTATTAATGAAACTGTAGAACAATCTTCTAGTATTAATCCTGGTAATCTTAGTATTGATGAACAAATAGACAGAGCAAATAGATATAATAAAAAAGGTATTTTTACTTCAATTGATGTTACTGATATTACTATGATGACTGATGAAGTGTTAGCTAAAATAGATAATGTTGATAGTGTTCACTTTAGATTACCTGATGGTAGTGAAGTTTCTTATAATGAATTCTTAATTATGAGAAATAATACTATTGGTATTACAGAGCCTCTTCAGTTTCATAATAAACTTGAGGTTGCTAGGAACTTTGAAGATGCTAAACAAATTGCTTATCTTGAATTACGGAAATTATTTAATATTAATGATGTTGAAAGTATTCCTAAAGATTTATGGGGTGTATTTTACAAACTAGATGCTAATGGTGAAATTCTATATGTTGATAAAAAAGGAAAACCTACTACAAAGTCTGATGGATACCTTGCAATTTCATCACAGAGTACTATTAAAGATGATATAATATTTGCTGCTGCAGAAAAATATTTATCACCAGAATTAGTTTCTGAAATTAATGGATATAGAACTGATCCAAATAATAATATTGAAAGATTAAAAAATATTAAAACAGTTAAATCGGTAGTAGAAGGATATACACATAAAAATGGACCAGCAATATCGGCATTTTTAAGAAAAATATTGTCAAATTTTTTAGTGCTGAATATGATGGTAATGATCCAAAAGGACTTGAGGGTATGATCAATGAAAGTGATGCGGCAAATGGAAGAACTGATATTTCTGATTTTAGAATGAAAGATCATGTAGCGGTAATGGATCATGCTATAGCATCGTCTTCTCCTACAAAAAAGGCAATGGATGTTTATAGAGGAGTAGATCAATTATTTGATGGTAATATAATGCTTGATCCTAAATCGTTAGAAATTGGTCAAGTAATAAGTGATAAAGCATTTTTGAGTACTACATTACTACCAACTACTAGCATAACTGATTCAAGAAATATTATGATTAAAATTAAAGTTCCGGAAGGTTCAAAAGGATTATACGTTGAGAGTTTAACTGGAGTAACAGGTTATGGTCAACAAGAATTTCTTTTACCTAGAGATAGTAAGTTACGTGTTACAAATTATTGTTTTGAAGATCCAGTTACTGGGAAAATATTTTTAGAAATGGAACTTCTTCCTAATAATGATAGTTCGGTTGGTGTTGATTTACCATTTATTATCAAAGAGAAAATGGGTATATTAAGTAGGGAAGATTTTACTAAGACGGGAACTCCTACTGGTGAATTAAGTACTGGTGAATTAAATGTTACTGAAATACCTGGTGAAGGTTCTGAACCGACATTTGAATTGCCAAATAATGAACTTTCTACACCAAAAATATCAGGTGAAATTAGTTTTGATAATTTACCTTTCTTAAGAACACTAAATTTTAATTTAATAAAAGATAAAGCTTCGTTTACAAAATATTATGAACGTATTCGTACTTCAAAAGAATTTGGACAAAGATATCGAGTAAATGAAAATACACAAGTTGATTTTGTTGATATGATAAAAGATTTTTATGATATGGGCTATTTAAAGGTATTAAACGAATCAATGATTGATATGAATAATTCCGGTGCATATAAAGCAGAATTATCTAATCAAGAACATGGTGTTGATCATGCTGAAAGAGTTTTGACTTTTGCTTCATATATAGGTTTAAAATCTGATTTATCCGCTAGAGAGATGTCAATACTTATTGAATCTTCTAAATGGCATGATTGTGGTAGAGTGGTAGTAAAAAATGATACAGAACACGCTATTAAGAGTGCTGGAAAAATAAAAGATTTAATAGGTGAGAGATATTCTATAAGAGATATAGATATGATAAAAGCAGCAATCGAATTACATGAAATAGATGAAGGAAAATGTAATTATGATGAAGTATTTAATGGTGTTTGTAATAAATATAGTATCAATGCAAGCGACAAAAATTCATTAAGAGTTATTAGTGATATATTAAAAGATGCTGATGCTTTAGATAGATTAAGATTTACTTTTGGTAATCTTGATCCGACACTTCTTAGAAAGGAAATTTCATTAAACTTAATTAAAGCATCTTGTCAACTACAAGAGGCAAGAGGCTTTACATATGTAAGTAGACTTAGAGATCAAAATGTGGTTAACATACTTAGACAAAAAGGATGGTCTGATTATGAGATATCATATGGTTTCAAATATCGCTCTGATATAATAGCAAGAGCAATACAATAGTTGGGAGGTAAATTTTGATGAGGGAAGAAAATTTTATTAATGAGGAAAATAGATTTTGCAGTAGTTTAAATACTTTTGATTTTTTAGATGAGAATGGTAAGGTAATTGAAAATCCTGCTGCATATTTAGAGGAAAAAGCAAAATCTATGATAACTTATGGAGAAAAATGTGCTATCGGGGATGTTGTTATATTAAAAGGAACTGAATTGCATGTTAAAATTACAGATGTTGATTATAAAACAGCATCAGGTCTTGTCTTTGATTATGCCGGTTATAATATGTTTGAATCTGATAAGAGAAAATATTTATTTTTACAAAGAGATATTAAAAGTGTTGTCCCACAAAGACATAGGTAGGTGTTATTTTGGATATTGAAAATGTAATATTGAAAAAAGAATATGAAATAATTAAAAAAATAAGTACTAATGAACACTTTGTGATTTATACAATAAAAGATAGAGATAATAATGAATTTATACTTAAAACTACTTTGAATAATGATAACTTTGGTATAGAAAGTTTAAAGAATGAAGTATTAGCTTTATCTAGATTAGCAAAGTATAATTTTATAGCTAAGGTAATAGATTATACCTTTGATTTAAATTATAATTATATTATTTTAGAAAAAATAAAAGGATATGATTTGTATGGATATAAAAAAGCAGATTTAATATCAAAGATAATTATTTTGTTAAATTTAACACAAGCTGTTAAACAGATTAATGATAAAAATATTGTTCATTGTGATCTAAAGTTAGATAATATTTTAGTAGATATAAATGGTAGAATTAAAATTATAGATTTTGGTATAGCTCAAATAGATGGAAATACTAAATTTAAGAAGTATGGTACATATAATTATTGTTCTTTAGAAAAACTATCTGGTAAAGATATAGATTTCCATGAGGATATGTATGCGATTGGAATAATATTATATGAGTTACTAGGAGGAATATTATCTAAAGAAGATAAGGGAAACGTTTTATTAATTAATTATGATAATAAAGTTATTGAAAATACTTTAAATTTTATAATAAGAAAATGTACTGCTAATAAAGTGGAATTAAGATATAATAATTTTGATGAATTATATAGAGATCTTTTTGACTTGTATAATTCTATAAAATAATATTTTAATTCTTTTAGTTATTCACCCCGAATATGATAGGTCTACTGAGACTCCAATATAGACTAAGAATTAGGCTAGATTGGACATGAAAATACCTTGGATTTTCATGAAAGGTGAAAAAAATATTGACAAGTAAATAAAATTGACATATAATATGGTTATATTAAAGCAAAGGAAAGAGACGGTATAGTAAAATAGTTGTAGAGAGCTAATGGTTGGTGAAAATTAGTATGATGGTTACTATATAGATCACTCTTGATGTGTTTTTCTGAATATTTTAGGAAAAACCGGAAGTAGATTCCGTTATCAAAAAGAGAGCACTTAAGTGAAGTAAGGTGGTACCGCGGTTGTTCGTCCTTATAAGCTAGTGCTTTTTTGTTTTATAAAATAGAAAGAAGGAGAGAAAGATGAATTATAAAGAGACATTGTTAATGCCAGAGACAAGTTTTCAAATGCGTGGAAACTTACCAGAAAATGAAAAATTACAAAGAGAAAAATGGGAGGAAATGGACTTATATAATAAAGTAAGAGAAAAGAATAAAGGTAAAACACCATTTATCTTACATGATGGTCCTCCATATGCTAATGGTAATATTCATATAGGTCATGCTATGAATAAGATTTTAAAAGATTTTGTTAATAGATATAAGATGATGAGTGGATATGATATGATTTATATTCCTGGTTGGGATACACATGGTCTTCCTATTGAACAAGCTGTTACTAATAGTGGAGTAGATAGAAAGAGTATGGGTAAAGCTGAATTTAGAGCTTTATGTGAAAAGTATGCTTATGAACAAATAGAAAAACAAATGAGTGGTTTTAAAGAACTTAATGTTTTAGCGGATTGGGCTCATCCTTATATTACTTTACAAAAAGAAATGGAAGCTAGACAAATAGAAGTATTTGCTGAAATGGCTAAGAAAGGATTAATCTTTAAGGGATTAAAACCAGTATACTGGAGTCCATCTTCAGAGTCTGCTCTTGCTGAGGCGGAAATTGAATATCATGATCGTAAAGATCCTTCTATCTTTGTTGCTTTTCCAGTAGTTGAAGGTAATGATAAAGTAAAAGAAGGAGATAATCTAGTAATATGGACTACTACTCCTTGGACACTTCCTTGTAATACTGGTATTGCTATTAGTGATAAATTTGATTATGCTAAAGTATTAGTAGGAGATAAATACTATATTGTAGCAAATGAATTACTTGATTCATTAGCAAAGGAATTTAATTGGGAAAACTACGAAGTAGTAGATGTTTTCTCTGGTAGTGAATTTAAAGGCGTTAAATATAAACATGTATTTATGGATAGAGTTGCTCCAGTAGTAGATGGTTTTCATGTTACATTAGATGCTGGTACTGGTCTAGTACATATTGCTCCGATGTATGGTGCTGATGACTTTATTATTGGTAAAGAATATGGCTTAGAAATGGTAAATGGTATCGATGATCAAGGTGTATTAAATGAATTATCTGGTCCATTTAATGGTTTATTCTTTGAAGATGCTAATAAAGCGGTTACCGTTAAGTTAGAAGAACTAGGAGTACTTTTAAAATTAAAGTTTATTACTCACTCATATCCACATGACTGGAGAACTAAGAAACCTATTATCTTTAGAGCTACTAAACAATGGTTCTGTAGTATTGATAAGATTAGAGATGAATTACTTAATGAACTTGAAAATAATGTTAAGTTCCATACTGAATGGGGTAAAAAGAGATTATATAACATGATTCATGATAGAGGAGACTGGTGTATTTCTAGACAAAGAGTATGGGGAGTACCAATTCCTATCTTCTACAACGAAGATGGTAGTGAAATCGTTGACTACGATGTTATGATGCATGTAGCAGACTTATTTAGAAAATATGGCTCTAATGTATGGTTTGAAAGAGAAGCTAAAGATTTACTTCCTGAAGGATATACAAATCCCGCTAGTCCAAATGGTAACTTTACTAAAGAAGAAGATATCATGGATGTATGGTTTGATTCTGGTTCTACTTGGAATGGTGTATTAATAGAACAAGGATTACCATATCCATCAGATATGTATTTAGAAGGATCAGACCAATATCGTGGATGGTTCAATAGTTCATTAATCTGCGGAGTAGCAGTAACAGGTAAAGCTCCATATAAAGAATTAGTATCTCATGGCTTTACTTTAGATGGTAATGGAAATAAAATGAGTAAGAGTCTTGGTAATGTAATAGTACCAGCAGATATGGTAAGATTACATGGATCAGATATCTTAAGATTATGGGTTGCTTCAACTGATTATACTGAAGATGTAAGAATTAGTGATGATTTAATTAAACAAGTAAAAGAAAGTTATCGTAAGATTAGAAATACTTATAAATTTATGTTAGGTAATTTAAAAGATTTTGATTATACTAAAGATAGTATTAAATATGAAGATATGCCATACTATGATAAATATATGATGAATGAATTAAATAAATTTACTAAGAATGTATTAGAAGAATATAATGGATATAACTTCCAAAATGTATATAAATTAGTTAATAACTTTGTATCATTTACATTATCTAACTTCTATCTAGATTTTACTAAAGATATTCTATATATTGAAAAAGCAGACTCTCTAGTTAGAAGAAGTGTACAAACAGTACTATATAACATTCTAAATAATGAAGTTAAATTACTTGCTCCTATTCTTCCATATACTAGTGAAGAAGTATATAGTTTACTTCCACATACTGAAGAATCAGTACATTTAACTGATATGCCTGAAGTAGTAGAATATAGTGATAGTAAAGAAGTAGAAGAATTATTTAGTTTATTCTTTGAATTAAAAGATAAAGTAAATAAGAAACTAGAAGAAGCAAGAAATGAAAAATTAATTGGTTCTGCTCTTGAAGCTGTAGTTAAGATTAACTTAGATCCAAAATATAATGAAGTAAAAGAAAAATTAGGTTCTTACTTACATCAATTATTTATTGTATCTAAAGTAGAATATACTACCGATGGAGAAGAAGTAGTAGTAGAAAAGAGTACTGGTGAAAAATGTAATAGATGCTGGAACTATGTTGATCACTTAAATGGTGATATCTGTGATAGATGTCATAATATTATAAATAGTTAATAAAATATAATGCAGTATCGAGAATGGTACTGCTTTTTTTGGGAGGAAACATGATAAATGAATATAATTATGAAGTACTTAGTAGAGAAGAATTAGAAAGAAATTTTAAGTTAATGAAAGATAATAATATAGAGGTAAGAGAAACGATAATATTACATAATATTAAATTAGTCTTCTACAGATATTATAAAAGATTTAGTAATACTAATATGAATATGGAAGATATTGTTGCATATGGTATGATTGGACTTATAAAGGCAGTGGATACTTTTAGACTAGATAAAAAATGTACTTTTACTACATATGCTAGTAAATGTATTGATAATGAGATACTTATGTATATTAGAAGAGAATCTTATAGATATGTTTCATTAGATGAACTGATAGGAGATGATGATCTTACACTTAATGATTTAATTATTGATCCTTCAATAAATATAGAAGGTGATTATATGGATAAGGAAGAAATTAAAGATATAAATGGTGTAATTAATTTACTAAATAGTAAAGATAAATGTTTATTTAATTTATATTTTAGGGATGGTTATTCACAAATAGAGATATCTAATATATTAGGTTTATCACAGTCTTATATTTCAAGAAGAATTAAAATGTTAGTGGATAAATTAGAAGAATTATTATATCAAAAAAATATAATAGTAAAATCTAAAGTTAAAACTAAATCTATTGGATATAATAAAAAAATTGTTATGTAAAATTTATGTAAAGACTATTGCATTTATAATTAATATGTTATATTCTTATATCATAAGGGAGTGTGATAATAGTGATTTATCCTTCAATTGATAAAATATTAAATATTGTAGATTCAAAGTATGCTTTAGTTTATGTAGTATCAGATAGAGCTAAGCAAATGACTAAAACAGGATATTATCAAATGCCTATTAAAGACTATAAATGTCAAAAAAACATAGGTAGAGCATTAGAAGAAGTGTACGAAGGATTAATTCATATAGAGAAACATTAGTTTTCTCTTTTTTTCTTGCCTAAAACAAAAAAATAATGTATACTAAATATAGAAAAGTGAGTGATTTATATGTATATTTTACTTGATGCTTGTCAGCATCCAGGAATTTTAAGAATAATATATTTTGGAAGTTTATTATTAGATATTGTTTTTACCTTAGTACCAATAGGTTTAATAGTAATATTAATGATAGATTTTAGTAAAGCTGTTATAGGCGGTGATGAAAAAGCAGTAAAGAGTACTAAAATAGTAGGTAAAAGAATAATATATGCCATGATAGTATTTTGCATACCATGGATAGTAGAAGTATTTATGAGTTTAATGGATAGTGTAGGCTTTAGTGTTAATTATCAAGAATGTCTTAGTAATGCTAAAAGTGGTGATTTTTCTTATTATGATAGTTTATTAGAAAAAGAAGAAAAGAATGATAATACTAATGATAACAAAATAACTTATGAAAATGCTGGTACTAAAATAATTGCTTCTGGATTAATAACCGTACTAAATGGCCAATTAGGTAATAATAATAATGATAAAAAATATGGATTTTCTACTGATGCTTGGTGTGAACAATTTGCTACTTGGTCTTTAAAGCAAGTAACAGTCTCTGGTCAAACATTATATCAATATTTAAATACATATGGACCAATAGATGACAATATGGCTAGTGGAATGTGGCCAGTATTTAAAAGTAACAAAAATAGTAATGTAACATTTGAATATTCCAAAGCTTATGATGGAAATTATACTCCTAAAGCCGGTGATATAATATGGTATCAATGGAAAGGTAGTAGTTGTCGTGGCTCTAATGGAAAATGGGATAAAGTAACTAAGTGTGTTGATCATGTTGGTATAGTTACTAGTTCAGATAGTAATTATGTTTATACAATTGAAGGAAATACTGGGGATCCAGGATTAGTAAGAAAAAGAGAAAGAGATATTACATCAGATGAAATAATAGCATATGGCTCATGGTATAAATAGGGGTGAAAATAAGTGAAAAATAAAATAATAATATTACTAAGTCTACTACTACTAACTGGTTGTACAGTTAATTATAACTTAGAAATAAATAAAGATACTTTAAATGAAACAATTACTGGTACCGTAACTAAAGAAGAAAGCTCTCAAGATAGTAATGCTACAGGATTAAGTACTATATATTCTATTATTAATGAAGAACAAAAACCAATTTATAATAAAGAAGAACTATATCAAAAAGATTTAAAAGAATCAGGTAATAATATAAATTATACATTTAAATATAATTATAATATTGAAGACTTTGTAAATTCCACTATAATAAATACTTGTTTTGAAAATAAAGAAATAGAAGAAATAGATAATTATTATAGTATAAGATTAAGTGGAAACTTCTACTGTTTATATAGTAAAAAAATAAATATAGCAGTAACTAGTAATTTAAAAGTAGCATCAAATAATGCTGATAAAATAAAAGATAATACTTATATATGGACCATTGATAAAAATACTACCGATATAGAATTAGTAGTAGATAAAAATACTCCATATACTAAACCAATAAAAAGGGGAATAAGTAGTACCTTTAGAATAGTATGTTTTATAGTATTAGTAGTATTATCATCATTAGCATATATTTTATATAAAAAGAAGAATAGTAGCGAAATTTAAGCTACTATTTTTTGTTATTTATTTCTTTTATAAACATATATTTAAATGTAGAAAGGAATGATAAAATAATTATGGAAACAATTAAAGTTTCATCAAAGTCAGAGCCTAATAAAGTAGCAGGAGCTCTTGCTAATGTATTTAGAGAAAAAGGAGTAGTAGAAGTACAAGCAATAGGAGCAGGAGCACTTAATCAAGCTATAAAAGGAGTAGCTATAGCTAGAGGCTTTGTCGCTCCATCAGGAAAGAATTTAGTATGTACACCAGCCTTTATTGATATAAACATCGATGGAGAAGAAAGAACCGCTATTAAGCTTATAGTGGAAGCTAAATAATTGGCTTCTTTTTTTGTATAAATTAAAATATAAAAACATATATTTTAGTGGTGATAACATGTTAAAGAAAATGTCTATAAAAAAAATAATAGTATCTACTACTGCTATTATTTTACTATTAGTAATATATCTAATACCAAGCAATAGAAAAGATATAGATTTAAAAAATAATAGTATAGAGTATAATTATAATAACGTAGAAAGTACAATATATTTGGTAGATAGTAATGACTATGTAGCTAGAACAACTATACCTACATGTAAATGTGAAGGAGTAGATTTAGCTAAAGACTTATTAGAAGGCCTAGTAGTAGGAGGTACTAAAAATAACATTATACCAAATGGTTTTAGAAGTATAATACCACCAGATGTAACAATAAAAGATTTAAAATTACAAGAAGGAGTATTAACAATAAACTTCTCAAAAGAATTATTAGATATAAACGAAAAAGATGAAAATAAGATGCTTGAAGCAATCATTTATACTTTAACAAGTATAGATGGTATAGATAAAGTAATAATAAAAGTAGAAGGAGAAGTACTAAATAAATTACCCAATAGTAAAACAAATATACCAACAGTACTAAATAAAAGTTATGGTATAAATAAAAGTTATGATTTATCTAATTTAAATGATATATTATCATATACAACATATTATACAAGTACTTATAATGATACTAAATACTATGTACCAGTAACAAAATATATAAATAGCAAAGATAGTGATGTAGTAAAAATAATAATAAAAGAACTAGGTAGTAGTCCTATATACCAAACTAATTTAATGAGTTATTTAAATGCTAATACAGTGTTAAATGATTATGAACTAGATAATAATAAATTAAAATTAAATTTTAATGAATTATTATTAAATGATCTAGATAAAAAGAATATCTTAGAAGAAGTTATATATACAATAAGTTTATCTATGAATAATATATATGATAACTTAGAATCAGTATCCTTTCTAGTTAATAATGAAGAAATATATACTATAAATATAAGTGATATTAAATAAAAATCTTGATTTCATGTAAAAATGTTTTAAGTCTTCTATATAAGACGCCATTATTATAAACAAAAACCTAATTTCTTTTCAGAAATTAAGTTTTTTTATTTGACTAATATTTTAACAAATGATATACTTTATATAGAGAATATGGAAGGTGAATATCATATGGAAAATAAGAAAATAAAAATATATGGAATAGTATTAGGAGTAATATTATTTATTATCTTAGTAGCAGGATTTACCTATGCTGCATTAACTTGGCGTAGTAGTAATATAACTATCACAGGTGCTTCAGAATGTCTAGAAGTAGATTCAGTAAAAGGATCCAATATTACAGGTAGTGATTTATTATTACTAGATGAAAACCAAATAATAAATAATAATAGAATAACCATAACATCAGGTATGGTAGTAACAAATATAACCGCTAAACTAAAAAGTAGTTGTACATTAGATGGTTATCTAACTATAAATCTAAAAACAACAACCCTAAATTCAGGATTTACTTCATCAGGTAATAGTACCGGAGCATTAAAATACGTACTTACTTCATATGATCCAAGTACCTATACTACCATTAATACTTCAGCTTTAAATGGTAAAACATTTGATATATTAACTACTGGTAGTATCACAAGTACAGGTACATTAAAAATAAAAGAAGCACAACTATCTAAAGATACGACATTAGCATATTTAGTAATTTTCTATATTGATGGAGATAAAGCTAATAATGATATTGGTTCAAACTCAACTAATTTTAAAACATCTATTGAAGGCAGTGTCACTCAAGGAACAATATCTGGATAAAGGGGTAGAAAGAATGGATAATAAAAAATTTATAATTGGAGTTATTTTATTACTATTACTAATGATTGGCGGTACTTATGCCTACTACAAATGGAGTAGTAGTGATAACATGAATGTAAATGTAAAAATAGATGGTGGTACTGTTACTTTTGATGGAGGAACTAATATAACTAGTACTATAATGCCTACTGCTACTAAAGAAGAAGGAATAAAAAAAGATATTACAGTTAAAGCAAGTAAAGAAGGAGTTACAATGAATTTATACATGGATCTTACTACTATGCCTGATGAATTAAAAGAAAAATCATTTGAATATGAAATATATTATAACAGTTCAACATTAGTTAAAAAGGGCAATTTTGGAGTATACAATTCTAATACAAATACTAGTGGCATAGCTTATGCCACTAGTGGAACTACAACACTAACATTATTTACTGGAAGAGATGTTAGTACTAGTAACACTGACAAATACACCCTATATTTATGGTTTAATGGTAAAGATTACACTAATCCAAATACTATGCAAAGTAAAAAATTATCATTTGACTTATATGCAACAGGTGAGAATGCTGTATTAGCGGGTAACTAAAGTTACCTGCTAATTTTTAATATAAAAAAAATTCTTAAGCAAACTGCTTAAGAATTAATTATTATAAGTGGTGTCCTGGTGGAGATTCGAACTCCAGACCGATCGCTTAGAAGGCGATTGCTCTATCCAGCTGAGCTACCAAGACATCAGACAATATAAATTGTACAACATTAGTTTAAAAAAATCAACCCTTTTTATAAAAAAAATTGCTTTTTTCGAATTTTTTCGATATAATCTACTTAAGAGAGGTAAAAAAATGAAAAAAGTAATATATCTATTATACTTTATATTATTAATGATATTATATCATTTTACTAGAAATACTAATATGTTTCTATTGACAATAAGTTTTAGCTTGTTATTATTATTTAATAGTATCTTTAGCACTATGAATATTAAAAATAAAATACAAGAATATTATGATAATAAATATTATTATTCTAATAAAAAGATATTAAAAGGTAGCATTATATTTATAGGTATTATTACTATTATATTAATGCTTATAAGTTATTTAATAGGTTTATTAATAAATATCAAAGGAATAACATTAGTAAATATATCTATGTGTATATATATATTTACTAATAATATTATAAAATTAGAAAGCGAATACTTTAGCATAGGAAAATACAAAAAACTAGGTAATAACTTAATAAACGTATATAAAATAACAAATATTATCTTAACTATAATTACAATTATAATACTATATAAAGTATTAAATTTAGATAACTATATTAATATAAGTATTTTATATTTAATAAGTTTACTTCCATTTATTATTTTTAATTTATTATTTTACTTCATAATTTTTAAAAATAATAAATGTAGTAAGAAAAGAGAAGAAAATAAAATTAATTATATAAAAGTAATTAAAAAAAGTATTATTACTAATAAAATCAAAGTATTATATAGTATTATAACTAGTTCTTATTTCTATACTTCAATTATAATGTTATACTTTTTATTAATAAATAAATATAATTATACCTATGATGTAGTAGGTACTTATATCACTAATACTTATTTATATGGATTAATTATTATCTATTTCATTTATTTATTTATTAAAAATAACTATATAGATAAATTTAATATGTTACTAGATAAAATAAAAAATAAAGAAGATTATAACATTTATAATTTTATCAATAAAATAACAAATGTTACATTATCTATTACAATATTATTAATAATTATATCTAAACCATTAAATAATATAATATTTAATAATGAAATAAATATTATTTTAAATGTTAGTTATATATTATTCTTCTATATATTATATAGTATAATAATAAAAATAAGTATGATATGTAATAAAAGTAAAAATATATTTATTACATTATTAATAGGATTAATAATAAGTATAATAACAAATATTCCTATTATAAATTCATCATATCGTATGGGATATGATATGGCAAGTGGTTCACTTATATCGATAATATTAGGCTTTATAATAAGTACAATAATAGGAATAATATTAATAAATAAAAAATTAAAACTATCATTAATAAATAACTTTAATGATATATTAAATATAATATATGAAAATATAATATATTCATTAATATTAATATTATTTACCTTTATAATAAAAGTGAATGTAACAAGTATAACTAAAAGTATATTAGTAATAATATTCTATATATTTATAACCATAATATTTTATATAATTAAGAGAAAAATAATAAACAAAAGGGTGCAATAATATTGCACTTTTTTACTAATTATGATATCATTATTTTAGTATGATAGTGAGGAATGTATATGAAAAAAATAAAAGATAAAAGTAAAATGTATATGATACTTGGAATAAGCTTTTTAGTATTAGCAGTACTAGGCAGTGCTTACGCTTATTATAAATATGTAATAGCTACGATTAACGTAGATACTATAACTAGAGGATTAGATTATTATATTAATTATACTAAAGGAACAGATATAACATCTTCTACTTTAAGCCCTGGTACAGATTATACTAGTGGTAATAATCTAAGTGTTACACTATATAAAAAAGATAATACTTATACTATTTATGGTCATATATATCTAGATATATCTAATATAAGTGCTAATCTAAGTAGTAGTAATGCTCTAAAATATGCAGTATTAGAAGGTTCTGCTAAAATATCTGAAGGTACACTGGGAGGAACATCTTCTGGTGAATCATATTTACTAGCGGTCAATATTCCTTTAAAAACAACATCAACAAAATATACCGTATATTTATGGTTTGATGAAACATCGAGTAAGGCTTCAACTGCTGAAAATACTTCGATTAGTGCTACAGTAAGATGTGAAGCCACTATGAAAGAAATAGATGATGAACCATATACATATAATGCAGCAGCATACATAAAATCACTATATAACAGTAGTACTAAAACTACAGTAATTAATAATAGTATTAATTATGAATATGATACAACTAATAGTCTTATGAAAGATGTAGGTGGCAACATTCGTTACTACGGAGCATCACCTAATAACTACATATATTTTAACTGTAGTGATTATTCTAATCAATCTAGTTCTACATGTGAAACATGGAGAATAATAGGAACTTTTGGTAATAAAACAAAATTGATAAGAAATTCAAGTATAGGCGAATATTCATGGGATAATAAGGATACATCTACAGGAGCAAAAAGTGCTTATGGTAAAAATGACTGGACAGATGCTAGACTAATGAAACTATTAAACCAAGGATATGAATCAGAAACTACAGGTGGAAGTTTATATTATAACTCAGGAAGTGGTAACTGTTACTCAGGGCAGAATAACGCAACAACAGCATGTGATTTTACTTCTACAGGAATCAAAAACGATACAACAAGGAATATGATCTCAGATAATACTTATTCATTACTAGGATGGAATAATAATTCGATATATTCAAATCAAATATATGAATATGAAAGAAGTACAGGAAGTGTATATACAGGAACACCGACTAGTTGGACCGGGAAAGTTGGTTTAGCCTATGTAAGCGATTATGGTTATGCGGCAGATTTGAGTAAATGTACTAAGCAATTAGGAAGTTATAATGATAGCACATGTGCATCAAATAACTGGATGAAGGCAATAATAACTAATAATAGTACTAATGCTTCTGGATGGCTGTTAACTCATTATTATGGCGATTCTTGCGATACATGGCGCACTTATTGGGCTGGAAACGCTGGATATAGTGGAGCATATTATGCATTTGAAGTTACACCTGTTCTTTATTTAAAATATAGAATAAGTATTAATTCAGGAACTGGTACGAGTTCAGACCCATATCAAATTTCTACATAAAAAATATTACAAATATAAAAAGAATAAGAAGGGAGAATAGTAATTATGAATATAACTAATTATTATGTTAAAAATAAAGATGATTTAATTAGTAATAAAGATTCTTATATAGTAGGGAAGAAGTTTAGAATTACTGTATTATCTCCTAGACTTATTAGAATCGAATATAATGAAAAAGGTTTATTTGAAGATAGACCAACTTCTTTAATTATTAATAGAAGTTTTCCTAAGATAGATTACTTTATTACTGAAAGTGATTCTATGATAGAGGTAAATACTGGTGTATTTACTTTAACTTATGTTAAAGATAGTCCTATTAAATCAGGAATATTATCTAGTAATATTAAGGCAGTCATTAATGGTACTAAGAAGGAATGGCAGATTAATAACCCAGAAGTAAGAAACTTAAGAGGTATTAATTATTCTATTGATAGTGTTAAAGATAAAATTGTTTTAGATAAAGGTTTATATTCTTTAGATGGTTTTTGTCTTTTAGATGACAGTAGGTCTTTAGTATTAGATGAAAATGATATGTTTATAGAAAGAGATAAAGATATTAAAGACTTATATTTATTTATGTATGGTAATGATTTTGAAGGATGTTTAAATGATTACTTTACTTTAACTGGCTATCCTAGTATGATACCTAGATATGCCCTAGGAGCATGGTGGTATAAGAATAATAATTATAAAGAAGAAGAAATAAAAGAGTTAGTAGATAGATTTAATCATGATAATATACCAATATCAATCTTCTTACTAGGAGATTACTGGCATGATCAAAATAATGGCTATACACCAAGTATTAATTTAAAGAATATAAGTAATTATTTAAATAGTAATAATATCAAATTAGGAGTAACTATTAATCCTAAATATGAAATAAAAGAAGGTAGTAATGACTATCAATTGATTAGCAATTATATTAAGGCTAATAAATTTAGTTTTATTCCTTTTAGTAATGATAAAATAGGATTATACTTTAATTTATTTATTAATAATTTAGAAAGTATGGGCGTAAATATCTTTAGTATAGATTATAATAACCCCTTAGATAGAATAAACTTATGGAAGTTAGATCATTACCATTATGGTAAGAAAGTAATTAGTAATCAAAGAGGCTTAATACTTACTCGTAATAGTGGTATTGCACCTCATAGATATCCAATTATATGGAGTGGTAAAACACTAGTTAATTGGACTACTTTAAATTTACTTCCTAGATATAATCTTCAAGGGTATAACATAGGAGTATCTTATATAGCACACCCAATAGGAGGTTATAAAGGCGGTATTGAAGAAGATGAATTATATTTAAGATATATGCAGTTTGCTTGCTTTTCACCAATCTTTCTATTAGCTAGTGAAGGTGGTAAATATTATAAAAGAGAACCATGGAAATGGAGCCCTACTATTGAAAAAAATATTGAATATTATATGAATTTAAGATATAAATTAATACCATATTTATATAGTGAAAGCTATAATTATCATATTACCGGTCATGGTATAGTAAAGCCATTCTATTATGATTATCCAAAAATAATAGATGAAATAGCCTATAAAAATCAATACTTTTTTGGTAGAGATTTCTTTGTAGCTCCAATTACTGAAAAAAAGAACACTATTATAAATAGAGTTATGAAAAAAGTATTCATACCAAATGGAATTTGGTTTGATTTCTTACAAGGTAAAAAATTTATTGGTGGTAAAAGTTACAATAACTTCTATCGTGATGAAGATTATCCAGTTTTTGTTAAAGCAGGAGCCATTATACCAGAAAGTACAAATATTAAAGAAGAAATACCTACTACTTTAGAAGTACTTGTATATCCACTTAGTGATGGAGAGTATTCACTATATGAAGATGATGGATTTAGTAATAATTATAAAAACGGACTATATATGATAACTAAGTTTAACTATCATTATGAAGAAGATAATTATACTTTTAAAATTAGTAAAGAAAATGGTCGTAACCTAGTAAGTACTAGAAGTTATCTAATAAGATTTAAAAATATAAAAAACATTACTGAAGTAACAATAAATGATAAAAACATTAAATATAATTACTATTATGATAAAGATGACTTTATAGTAGAAGTAAAAAATTTATTAATAGGTAGAAATCTAGAAATAAATATTAAGGGTAAAGATTCATTAGTTAGTTCAGTTAGTTTAGTAAATGAAGAAATAAAAGAAATATTATATGATATAAATATAACTACTAAGTTAAAAGAACAAATAGATAAAGTATTATTTAGTGATATTGATGTTCGTAAAAAGAGAATAGCAATTAGAAAATTAAAAAGAAAAGGATTAGATAATAAATATATAAAAATATTTATTAATTTACTTGAATACATTCAAAAAATATAGTATAATACACAGATATATGGAGGTAATAAGATGATGCAAATATTAAAAATATTATTAGAATACATAATTTGTTATGCTTTGGTTTTTCTTCTCTATTACCTCATATTTATTAGAAAGAAAACTAAGTATAATAAGAATAAAGTACCAGTAGAATATTATTATATACTGAGTTTATATAAACTCAGTAATAAAGATGTTAATTATAAAAGATTTATGTATATATCAGGTTTTATAAATACTTTTATAATAGTAACAACTTATATGATAGTATCAAAATTATTAAATAAATGGTTTTGGCAATTACTATGTGGTATAGTTATAATAGCATTACTTATTATAATATGTTATGGAGTGCTTGGAAGATACTATCAAAAAAACAAAAAACACGAAGAGAGGTAATAGAATGTATAATTTTAAAAAAATAGAAAAAAAATGGCAAGAATATTGGGATAATAACGAAAGTTTTAAAGCAGTTACAGGTAGTGATAAAAAGCCTTACTATATATTAGTAGAGTTTCCTTATCCATCTGGCAGCGGACTTCATGTTGGACATGTAAGAAGTTATACTGCTCAAGATGCACTTGCTAGAATGAAAAGAAGAGAAGGATATAATGTATTATATCCAATGGGATGGGATGCTTTTGGTGCACCAGCAGAACAATATGCTATCAAGAATCATATTCATCCTAAAGATGCTGTAAAAGAAAATATTAAAACATTTAAAGGACAAATGAAAAAATTAGGCTTTTCATTTGATTGGAGTAGAGAATTTTCTACTACTGATCCAGAATATTATAAATGGACACAGTGGCAATTCTTGCAATTTTATAAACATGGAATGGCTTATAAAGCAACAGTACCAGTAAACTGGTGCCCAAATTGTAAGACAGTATTATCTAATGAAGATGCTGCCGGTGGTGTTTGTGAAAGATGTGGTACAGAAGTAGTCCAAAAAGAAAAATCACAATGGATGCTTAAAATGAGTGAATATGCTGAAGATTTACTTACTGGACTTGATGATACTAATTTCAAAGAAAGAGTAAAATTAGGCCAAATAAATTGGATAGGTAAATCTACTGGTGTTGAACTTGATGTTAATATTGTAGGAGGAGGCTCTTTCTCAGTATTTACAACATGTATTGAAACAGTATATGGTATTACTTTCTTTGTTATTGCTCCAGATGGTAAATTAATTAAAGAATTAATGCCTAGAGTAGAAAATAAAGAAGAAGTAAATGCCTATATTACTGAAACAGCTAAAAAGTCTAGTATGGATCGTACCGAGCTTAATAAAGGTAAGACTGGTGTTGAGATAAAAGGTGTTAAAGCCATTAATCCAATTAATGGTAAAGAAGTACCAATTTTCTTAGGAGACTTCGTATTAGGAGATTATGGAACCGGAGCCGTAATGGCAGTACCATCTCATGACCAAAGAGATTTTGAATATGCAAAAGAGCATAATCTAGAGATGGTTGAAGTAATATCAGGAGGAGATACTAGTGTTAAAGCTTTTGAAAAGCATGATTATTTAGGTAAAGGTTGTAAACTAGTAAATTCAGAAGAGTTTACTGGAATGACAGTTGAAGAGGCTAAAGAAGCAATTACTAATAAATTAGAAAAAGAAGGAATAGCTAGAAGAGTTAATAATTATAAGATGAGAGATTGGATTTTCTCTAGACAAAGATTCTGGGGTGAACCAATACCAATGATTTATTGTGATAAATGTGGTTGGGAGCCAATGGATGAGAAAGATTTGCCATTATTACTTCCTGATATAGCAGAATATGAACCTACCGATAATGGTGAATCACCACTTGCTAAAATAGATAGTTTTGTAAATACAACTTGTCCAAAATGTGGTGGTCCTGCTAAAAGAGAAACAGATACTATGCCTAACTGGGCTGGATCATCTTGGTATTTCTTAAGATTTATGGATCCACATAATACTAAAGAATTTGCCAGCATGGATGCCATGAAATATTGGAATAGAGTAGATTGGTATAATGGTGGTATGGAGCATACTGCCAGACACTTACTATATGCTAGATTTTGGGTACAAATGTTATATAACTTTGGCCTAGTACCTAAAAAAGAAATGATTTGGACTAGAGTTAGTCATGGTATGGTACTTGGTGATAACAATGAAAAGATGAGTAAGAGTAAAGGTAATGTTATCAATCCTGATGACATCGTTAATGACTATGGAGCAGATACTCTAAGAGTATATGAAATGTTTATGGGAGACTATGAACAAGATGCCCCATGGAGTACAGACTCATTAAAAGGATGTAAGAGATTTATTGATAGAGTAATTAGATTAAAGGATAAAGTGACTGATAGTGAAGAATACTCTAAAGACTTAGAAGTAATAATAAATAAGAGTATTAAAAAAGTAGGCTATGATTTAACTCATATGGCTTATAATACAGCAGTTTCTACACTTATGATTTTAGTAAATGCTTATGATGAAAAAGAAACAATTACTAAAGGTGATTATAGAGTATTATTAGATTTACTTAATCCAATAGCTCCTCATATAACTGAAGAATTAAATGAAAGTTTAGGATATACACCAATATGTGATAGAGCATGGCCTACATATGATGAAGAAAAAACTATTGATAATGAAATAGATATAGCAGTTCAAGTAAATGGTAAAGTAAGAGATACTATTAGAATAAAGAAAGATTCATCTAAAGAAGAATTAGAAGAACTTGCTATGAATAGTGAAGTAATTAAAAAATGGCTTGAAGGAAAAGAAATAGTTAAAGTAATCTGTGTACCAAATAGAATAGTTAATATTGTAATAAGATAGTCTTTATAGATTATCTTATTTTTTGCCTAAATGTAAAATGATTTTATTCCAAAATGCAAAATAGGTCTTTTTAATAAAATAATAACTTATATATAATAAGCATATTGATGCATCATTTATAGACCCTAGGCTATAAATGACAAGTAAAGATTACAAGCTTTACTTGCAAATAAAAACCAAAAATGCTTGAATAATTATATAAAGTATGATAAAATAGCATATATAAAAAGGAGAAATTATGGAAGAAACAATATTAAATACAGAAGAAAAGATGATGTTAACAATAGAATCATTAGAAAATAAGTTTACTAATGTAAGAGCAGGAAGAGCAAATCCTAATATGTTAGATGGTGTGATGGTAGAGTATTATGGAACACCAACTCCATTAAAAAGTTTAGCAAATATATCCGTTCCTGAAGCAAGACAACTATCAATTAAACCATTTGATAGATCATGCTTAGGAGCAATAGAAAAAGCAATCTTTGAAGCAAACTTAGGAGTAACTCCTAATAACAATGGTGAAGTAGTATTTATCGTAATACCACCACTTACTGAAGATAGAAGAAAAGACTTAGTAAAACAAGTTAAAGCTTTAGCAGAAGAAGCAAAAATAGCTTTAAGAAATATAAGACAAGATGCTAATAAAGCATTAAGTAATCTAGAATTACCAGAAGATGAAGAAAAAAGAGGTAATGAAAGAGTACAAGAATTAATAAATGAATATAATAAAATAGTAGATGAAAAATTAAAAGAAAAAGAAAAAGATCTAATGACTATATAGTTATAAATTAAGGGGGAATTAGTTATGAAAGAAGTATTTATGCCATCAATGGATGAACTATACAAAATGCAAGATATGGGAGCAGATATTAAACTATATCTATATGCTAAAGCAATTGAAGCCTTATGCATAGAATATAATAACTTTCCAAGAAAAGGAAGTATTTTAAAAAATGAATTCAAGTATATTAGAGAGGATGAAAAGATAACTCAGGCTGTATGTATGATGTATCCTAGAGAAATAGAATTCTCTGAAGTATCTAAATATAATCCTATTCTAGCTAAACAATTAATCACAAAGAAAGAATTTAGAGATATATATAGATTAGATAATATAAGTAGTTTTTATACTTGTGCTTCAGACAATCTAACACCAGAAGCAGTAGATATCCTATCTAAAGAACTACCAAATAATCCCAAATATCGTTTTGAATATAAACAAAGTAAACTAAATAGTGTCCTAGATGACATATTTATGGGAAAGATTAACATAGATAATATGTGTCTATTTATGAATAATGAACAAAGACAACAATTTATAAGCAAATTATCTATGATAGAACCATATTATATTATGCAACTTATAGATAGTGAAAACAAGAGTTCACTTCTAAGACTAGCAGTAATAGAATATATAAATAGATATGGATTTAACTATATAAGTGAAGGTAATAAACAAGAAGATATTCTAACTAATCAAACTACAGAAGTAAAAAGATTATTTAGATGTATAAAAAGAAAATAAGACAATGATAAGGAAGTAGTAATATTAGAGAAGTTTAATAGAGAGTCGGGGATGATGGAAGCCTGATAAAATATCTAATACGAATTCACCCTTTAGTCTTAACCGTTAATCTGGTTAAAGATTCCAAGTAGTATAACAATAGTTATAAAGAAAGGTGGTACCGCGGATAATAATATTCGTCCTTTTAGGTATCATCTTTTTTAATTATAAAGAGGTGAATATGAACTATAATATAGAATATTTATTAAGATATGTATCTAATGATACTTATAAGAAAATATTAAAAAACAAAAGTAATTATATTCTTTCTCTAGTTGAAGATAATTATATAGATACCGACTTAAATATAAAATATTTAATAAAGTATGGAGTAAAGAATATAGATAAAATAGTATATGATTCATTAGAAGACTTAACCATTAGTCATAATGAATATATAAATAAAATAAAAGATTATGAAAAAAAATATAGTAAAGAAGAAGTAATAATGCTTCTTGATAATGTATAAGGAGGAAATTATGTTAGAAAGATTAGAAGAAATAAAAAAACAAGGTTTAGAAAAAATAAATAGTGCTAAATCTAGTAAAGAATTAGAAGAAATAAGAAGAGAATTATTAGGTAAGAAGAGTCCACTTACCGAAGTGTTAAAAACTTTAGGTTCATTAGATGTAGAAACAAAGAAACAAGTAGGTATGAAAGCTAATGAAATAAAAAATTACTTTGATGAAAAACTAAATGAAAAAGATAAAGACTTAGTAGATAATGCTAGAGTTACAGATGAAGAAATAGATGTAACATTACCAGGTAAAGAAATAAATAGTACTGGAGCCTTACATCCAATAACCCAAATGTGTTATGACTTAAACGACGCCTTTTTATCCTTAGGATTTGAAGTATATAGTGAGAATGATATCAGTAGTGAAAAGTTTGCTTTTGATAATCTAAACTTCCCTAAAGATCATCCCGCTAGGCAATCAATGGATACCTACTGGATAGAGGGGACAGAAGATAAATCTGCTGAAGAAAGATTATGCTTAAGACCACACTTAACAGGAGGTTCCGTAAGATACTTATTAGAACATGGAGCTCCTGCTAGATTCGTATACCCAGGAAGAGTATATAGAAACGAAACAACTGATGCTAGACACGAAAGAGCTTTCTTCCAATATGAAGCTTTAATAGTAGATAAAGATTTATCATTTGCATCAGGTAAAGTAATGATTGAAACAATATTAGAAAAAGTATTTGGCCAAAAAGTAAATGTACGTATGCGTGAAGGATTCTTCCCATTTACTGAGCCAGGCTATGAAATAGATATGGAATGTCTAGTATGTGGTGGTAAAGGCTGTAAAGTATGTAACCACAATGGTTGGATAGAAGTAATGCCAGGAGGAGTAATACATCCAAATGTCCTTAGAAGTGCTAACTTAGATCCAGAAGTATGGACTGGTTTCTATATCAATATCGGATTAGACAGATTAGTAATGATGAGATATGGTATAGATGATGTAAGATTATTCCATAGTGGGGATTTAAGATTCCTAAGAGAGTTTAAGTAGGAGGTAAGAAAGATGAGAGTTTCATTAAATTGGGTAAAAAAATATGTTGATTTACCAAAAGAAATAACAAATAAACAATTATCTTATGATTTAACAATGAGAACAGTAGAAGTAGAAGATGTAATAGATACTTCCCTTAAGTTCCATGATATCATAGTAGGAGAAATATTAGAAGTAAATAAGCATCCTGATGCTGATAAATTAAAAGTATGTATGGTAAATATCGGTGAAGAATCCCCTGTCCAAATCGTATGTGGTGGTTCTAACCTATATGTAGGAGAAAAAGTAGTAATATCAAAACCAGGAGCAGAAGTATATTGGCATGGCGAAGGCGACTTAGTAAAAATAAAAGAAACCAAGATGCGTGGAGTATCATCATATGGAATGATATGTGGAGCAACAGAAGTATATCTAGAAGACTATTTTCCACCTAAAGATGAAAGCGAAATCGTTGATTTATCAGAAGTAGATTGCAAACCAGGAGATAATATTGCTGATATAATTGGTATGAATGATACCGTATTAGAAATAGATAATAAGTCTCTAACCAATAGACCAGACTTATGGGGACATTATGGAATAGCAAGAGAATTATCTGCAATATACAAAGTACCATTAAAAGAATTAGAAATAATAAAACCAGATAAAAATATAAAAAAATATAATATCGAAATAAAAGATACCACTAAATGTCCTAGATACTCAGCAGTAGAAATAAATAACGTTTATGTAAAGAAATCCCCAATATGGATGCAAACCGCTATAATAAATGGTGGTATGAGACCAATAAATGCTATCGTAGATATAACAAACTATGTCATGATGGCAGTAGGTCAACCATTACATGCTTTTGATAGAACTCATGTAACAGGAGAAAAAATAATCGTAAGAAACGCTAACAAGGGAGAAAAACTATTATTACTAGACGAAAACAGTATAGATTTAACTACTGACGACCTAGTAATATGTGATACCAAGGAGCCTATGGCACTCGCAGGTATCAAAGGTGGTAGAAAAGATTCAATCTTATCAGATACAACAGGAGTAGTCCTTGAAGTAGCAGACTTTACCGCAAGTACAATAAGAAATACAGGTAAAAGATTTGATGAAAAGACCGATGCCTCAATTCGTTATGAAAAGAATATCGATACCGAGAGAGTAGACTTAGGATTATCATTAGCTTTACAATTATTTAAAGAAATATATCCCGAATGTGAAATAATAGCCTATGGAGATAATTATCCAAATCCTACTAAAAACGAAATAGTAGAAGTATCTAAAGAATTCCTAGATATAAGATTAGGTAAAGTATTAACAGTAGAAGAAATAAAAGACACATTAGAAAGATTAGGATATAAAGTAGAATATAAAGATAATATCTTTAAAGTAGTAGTTCCAACATGGCGAAGTACTGGTGATGTATCTATGAAAGATGATGTACTAGGAGATATAGCAAGACTAATAGGTTATGAATACTTTGAAGCAAAACCATTACCAGTAAACTTTACAAGTTCAGTAAATCAACCTAAAGTAACATTAGAAAGAAGATTAAGAGAATACCTAGCCTATAGATGTAACTTTAATGAAGTATTTACATATCCTTGGATAGATGAGAAATATATAAAAGCTGCTAAAATAGATATAAGTACTTCAATTAGATTAGCAACACCACCTTCACCAGAACTAGGAATACTAAGAAGTTCATTAGTACCTGGTATGTTAGAAGTAATAAGTAAAAACTTAAGATATTTTGATACATTTAGAGTATTTGAAATGGCCGAAGTATTTATTAAAGGTAAGTACCATGAATCTACTGAAGAAGAAGTATTACCAATTCATAAGAAATTATTAACTGGAGCAATAGTAGGTAAGAATGCTAAAGAAATATTCTTTGAATTAAAAGGAGTAATAGAAAACCTATCTAGATATAATCATATGGAAGAACTTACTCTAAGTAGACTAGAAAAACCATCATGGTCTGATAAAGAAGTTTACTTAAATATTAGTTTAAATAATGAAATAATAGGTTCGCTATCATTAGTATCAGTATCTGCAATGAATGAATCAAGTATCAAGAGAACCAATATAGCTATCTTTGAATTAGACTTTGGAAAATTAGTACCATTTAAATCAAGAACAAATAAGTTTAATCACTTACCTCAGTTCCCATTAGTAGAAAAAGACTTATCCTTATTAGTAGATTCTTCAATTACTTGGAAAGAGATAAATGACATAGTTAGTACTATGGTTAAAGAAGTATCATTTATTGAAGAATATAATGGAGATAAAATACCTGAAGGTAAGAAGTCTATTACTTTAAGAATAAAACTTGGTAACAATAATGGTACAATGACTACTGAACAAATAAGTACTAGAGTAGAGAAAATATTAAAAGTACTTAATAAAGAATTAAATATTACTTTAAGAGAAGAATAAGCCTTAAAAAGTCTTATTCTTTTTACCTAGTAAGCCTTATTAAGTCTTCCTAGGAATTATGGAGCTTAAAATCTCCATAATTACAATCATGCGGTCGAATGGCGGGTGAAAGAGTTCGTATAAAACCTTATAAAATAATACTTTGCAATATTGGGAACAAGCAAAAATGAACGAATGCGAACGAATATGAGTAAATTATAAAAAGAAGATAGATAGAAATTATTAGTTTCTATTTACCTTCTTTTATTATGTATTATATACATTCAACAAAAGTATCATCTAGACATCTAAGTACACAACAGCATCCCAAATTAATAGTAAAGAATGAGTTAGTAGCTTCATATGGAAAGACACTAGATTCATCAGTGTTAGGTGCTAGTACTCTACAAGTAGCACAGCAACCATCCAATTTTTCTAGTCTAAACACATTACTGGTAGTAGTAATACTTGGATCTTTGCTAATAGGCATAGCAAGTGGTGTATTTCCATTACCACAAGTATATAATACTATTGGTCTAGTGTTGTAGCAGAAACTACTATTTTGACCTAAGAAACCTCTATCACAAGTCTCTAAGCAGCAGTCATTTTGACATACACTTTGCTGAAGTATAAGGATAACTTTTAGAATATCCGCAATGCAATTCTCACAAGAATTGTTTTCATTGTTACACATATAATCCACCCCTTTTTTATATTCAATATAACATATGATAAATATTACTAAAATTTCACTACATTTACCTAAAAAACTAAATATTTCACATAAAATATTAACCTAATTCATATATATTATTATGAAAATATTAAATAGATTAGATAATTATATAAATGAAAAAGAATATAGTATGACATATAAATATAATAAGTTAGATATCGTTAATTATACTGAGATTAAAGACTTTACTTCAAAAATAATAACTATTAGATATCAGAATAAAATATATCAAATAAAAGGAAGTAACCTCGTAATATCCCGTATGATGGATAATGAAATACTAATATCTGGTAATATTGAGAATATAACTTTTATGTAGAAAGAGTTGATACTATGAAAGATAAAATATTAAAAATATTCTCTAGTAGTATAAAAATAAAAGTAACAGGAAGAAATATAAATAATTTCTTAAAAAGATTAATAAATAATAATATCAATATCGAAAAAGTAATACCAATATCTCATAAAGAAATAGATTTAATAATCAATTATCAAGATTTAGATAAAGTACTAAAACTAAAGACTATTTATAATATCAAAATAGTAAGATACTATGGTAAATTAAGAATAATAAAAAGAATAAAAAAAGATATCTTTATATTATCATCTTTACTAATAAGTTTACTACTAATATATACCTTATCTAATGTAATATTTAAAGTAGAAGTAATTCATTCTAATAAAAACATAATAAAATTAGTAACAAAAGAACTAGAAGATAATGGTATTAAGAAATATAAATTTGTTAAAAATTATCAAGAAATAGAAAAAATAAAGAACAAAATACTTGAAGAAAACAAAGATACATTAGAATGGTTAGAAATAATAAGAGAAGGAACAAAGTATACCATTAGAGTAGAAGAAAGAATAATAAATAATAAACCTAAAGATAATAAGATATATAATATAGTAGCTTCCAAAAATGCTGTTATTAAAAACATATATGCTGAAAGTGGAGAAAAAATAAGAAGTATTAATACTTATGTAAAGAAGGGAGATATAATAATATCTTCAGATATAACATTACCTAACAACGAAAAAATATCTAAGACCGCTAGTGGAAAAGTGCAAGGAGAAGTTTGGTATAATATAAATATAGAATATCCATATCAATACCATGAAATAAAATATACAGGAAATAAAAAGAAAGTATTAGTATTAAATTTATTAAATAAAAGAATATCATTCTTTGATTTTCATAAATATAAAACCTTTAATCGTAATATAAAATATATCTTTAATAATAATATAACTCCTATATCATTAATATATGAAGATGAATATGAAACCAATATCATAAATGAAGTATATGATTATAATACTGCTAGAGAAAAAGCAATAACTAAAGCAAAAGAAAAAATATTAGAAAAATATCCTAATATAAAAGATATAACCAATATAAAAATTATAAAAGAAGAAGATAAAAAAAATAAGATATCTCTAAATTTATTTGTAACATGTTTAGAAGATATAACTGAATATCAAGAAGTAGATAATAATAAAGAAACTTCTTAAATTAACAAGAAGTTTCTTTAAATGTAAAAATTAATGTAAAATGTAGAAAAATGTAAAAAATTCCTTGTCTAAAATATCAGATATGATATAATTAATTTAAAGATAGAAAAGCTATCTAAGAAAGGGAGAAGAGAAAATGAAAAAGAAAATAGGATTTGCAGTACTAAGTATTACAGCATTCATGTTTACCATTCATTCAGTAAGTGCTCTAACAGAGTATAAGTATGATGGATGGTATGCAGAAAGTGGTTATGGTTCTAAAACTAAAGTTGATGAAAATATTACTAATTTAAAAGGTAGTGAAACAGCAACAGAAGGAATGTATGTAGGACCATTCAGTAAGGCTGCTAAAGAAGTTAAGTTAGCAGATGATATTGTTGAAGAAGTTCATGTTGGTCTTGATTTTGATAAAATCAAAAATGGTGAATTTTTTGAGACATCACTAGCACTTAAAAAAACAGATGCTAATGGTGGAGAACAATATGTTTCAGAAGCAGTTGTTATGACACAAAGAATAGGAGACAAAATTAAAGTTACAGCAGGATGGGCCCCTGATTTTGAAGCATATGTAACTAGTAAAGGAGTTTACACTTATCAATGGAAGATGTGGATTGAAGAAGAAAATGGTGCTAAAAAAACATATGTACAATTCACATTAATACAAGGTGAAAATGAAATTGCTACTACTGGTAAAGTGGATTTCGACACTTTAACTACAGCAGACACTTTAAATCCAATTGCTGAACAAGGAGATGTTACAGTAAAATATTTATGGTTCTGTAACTTAAATGTAGCAGAAGGTATAAATATATATACTGAGATTCCTACAGTAAAACTTACATTTGTTACTCCATTTGAGAATGAAGAAAATTTTGATATAGATGTATATGAATATATGTCATTTTCTGCAGATGAAGTTGCAAAGTTCAAAAAAGAAATGGAAGAAACTGCTAAAAAAGAAGGATATAAATTTGATGGATTCTATGGTGACCCTGAATTCAAAGTAGAATTTGATTTTACTAAACCTTTTGAAGCAGATGCATTAATATATACTAAATTAACAAAGATTACAACTGATGGTTCTAAAACAGAAGAAAAGAATCCACAAACATCTGATATTAATTTGGCATTAATTCTTGCCTCATTAGGATTAGCTTCAGTAGGAGCAGTACTAGTATCAAGAAAAAAATTAGCAAAAACAAATAGATAATCAGAATAGACAAAAAGTTGAACTTGTCAATAGAAAGTCTATTCTTTTTCTTTACATATCACCAAAAATTTAGTACAATTATAGTAGGTGATAGTGTGAATAAAAACTACGAAGAAACTCATGAAAATGAAGAATATATACCTAAACATGCCAGTTATTACAATTATTCAAGTCCGAGAATTAATCGTAACTGGAATGAAGATTTTAAAAACGAATTAGAAAGTGATTCTATTATTAATAATGATTATAAATCACAAAACATCCTTGATAATTTAGACAAAATAGATCATAGCAAATACTACATAGTAGAAGAGCCAAAGAAGGAATCTCCAAAAGGAAAAAAGAATACAAGAAAAATAAAAAATAAAAAATGGCCATGGGTATTATTGCTGATTGTTCTTTTTGCCATTATAGTAGTATGTTTAGTAAAAATAGTATTCTGGTTAAAAGATAATAAAACAACTTCTGAAGTAGTTAATGATATAACTAACAATACCAATATAGAGGAAAAACAAGATGATGAAAATACAGAATTAGTTAACAAGGAAGAGGATACAACTAGTGATTATTGGTACTATATTAAATTTCCTTTAATAGATGTAGATATAAATAAATTAAAAGAAAAAAATAGTGATACTGTTGGTTGGATTAATGTAAATAATACTAATATAAATTATCCATATGTACAGGGAAAAGATAATAACTATTATTTAGATCATTCATTTGATAAAAAATACAATGAAGCTGGATGGGTATTTTTAGATTATCGAAATGATAAAAATTTATCTAATAAGAATAATATACTTTATGCTCATAGTAGATTAGATAAGACAATGTTTGGTTCGTTATCTAAAACCTTAAAATCAAATTGGTATAATAATAAAGATAATCATATAATAAGACTATCTACTGAAACAGAAAATACTATGTGGCAAATATTTTCTGTATATAAAATACCAGAAGAAACATATTATATAACTACAAATTTTAATAGTGATAATGACTATCAAAAGTTCTTAAATACTATTAAAGAAAGAAGTATTCATAATTTTAGTACCAACTTAACTACCGATGACAAAATATTGACACTAAGTACCTGCTATTCTGATACTGAAAGAACAGTAGTACATGCCAAACTAATAAAGAGAAGTCAAAAGTAACTTCTTTTTTTCTTTACATTAAAATAAAGTATGATATAATATAAGTAACTTAAGGAGAAAGAAGTTATGAGTATTGATAATCTATTAAGAATAGAAATAACATTATCTAATATCTACTACAGATTACTAATGTTAGAAATATATGGAGAAGTAGAAAGTGGTGAATATACTACTAACCTAAAAATGCTATTAAATATGCTAAAAGAAGAATCTAAGATATTAGATAGTTATACTATAGAAGAATTAGAAGTAATAAAGGAAAGTATTACTGGCAAAAGAATAGAAACAAACATAGATAATATTTTTATTTATGATATAATAAATCGCTTAGAAAAAAATATAATTAGATTATTAGAAAGTAAGAGAACTGAAAAATTAAATAATAATGTAAGAAAAAAAGTATTAGAAGTATATAACTTAATGTCATTAGTAGAATTTGAAAGAACAGATATTTATTTATCTTTTTTAGATGAAGAAATAAAAGATACCTTTATTATAAATAAAAAAAACACTTTAAGAACAAACAAATACATCATAATATCAGAATTAGAACCTAAGAATATCACACGTATTAGTAAAAGAAGATTTCAAACAGATAAGAGTCTTTATTTAGATTCACTTTTATATTCAGCTTCCTTAGGATATAGTAACAATAGTTATCTAATAGTAAAAAGAAAAATAGCAGAATTACATTTAGAAAAAATGCATAAAAGTATAATAAATAATGAAATAGAATCAAAAGATAGTGATATAAAAATCATTTTCCGTACTATAATGTTATTATTCAGTAATGAAGAATATAAAGTAGTCATAGATAAAATAACAAATAATAAAAACATATTAAATATATATTTAAATTATTTTGGTCAAGACATAATAAAAATAATAGATAACGATCGCCAAAGACATAAAACATTATCACTTAGAAAATAAAGAAAATTACATTATTAATATAGTAATTTTCTTTTATTTGTGATAAAATGATAAGGAGGTGTGAAATAATGAAAGCAAATAGAACAATAACAAGAGAAAACGCAATGCGTGTATTATATCAAATATTTCTATATAAAAAAAATAAAATAGATTATACAACTAATGGTGTAATAGAAGAATATATGAATAATATTCCATTAGAAGAACGTAAAATAATTAATACAGAATTTTTAAAAGAATTAGTAGAGGGAGTACTAAATAATATAAATGATATAGATAATAATATATCTAAATATTTAGAAAATTGGACAATAGATAGATTAGGATTAACCGATCAAGCAATAATTAGAATATCAGTATATGAACTATTATATACAAATACACCTAATTTAGTATGTATAAACGAAGCAATTGAATTATCAAAAAAATATTCAGATGAAAAAGTATCAAAAATGATAAATGGGGTTTTAGATAAGATATATCACGAAGTAGAAGACAAAAGTGAATAATCATTATAAAATAATACATTACAAGAAAACATTTGATGCTTTAATAAAAAATAAAACTATTACATCTTTAGGAAGATATAAAAGTTCTTTTTATATTAATAAGAGAAAATTATTCTTTAAAGAAGAAGTAGATAGAATGTATTATGAATTACTAGGAAACTCGATTGCAGAATACTTAAACATAAATTACACATATTACGAACCAACGATTATAAAGACTGCTACTAGAGAGATAAAAGGATTAGTAGCAAAAGATTATCGTAGAGAAGGTTATAGTTTAGTAAAGTTTAATAAATTATTAAATGGTAAAGAAATGACTTTAGATAATATTAAAATAGCTTTAGATATATATTTTAATGACTATATAAATAAAGAAGAATTAGTAAATAAAATATATAGTGAAGTAATAAAGCACTATATGTTAGATTTACTCATAGGTAATAATGATAATGGAGAGTATAACTATGAAATGATGGTAAGTAAAGATAATGCCTATTTATCACCATATTCAGATTTTGGTTTAACTTTTAATTTTACTAGTACTAGATTAAGAGTAAATGAAGAAGTAGATAATAGTATTTATAGTAATCTTAAAGTATTACTTAAAGAAGATAAATACTATCAAGAATTTATTAATATGTATAATAAATTAAATCCATTTATCTTAGAAGAATTAATTGAAAATATAGAACAAAAAAGAAAAATAGCTTCAGATGATAATTTTAAAAATATTATTTTTTTATCTTATAGCAAACATTATATGTTAGTAAGAAATATATTAGAAATGTTAAGAAATAAAAATAAAATAAAGTAGATAGAGAGGTAAATATATGAATAATAATTATATAACTATAACTGAAGTAAATAGATATATAAAGGAAATAATAAATGAAGATTTACTTCTTAGAAAAGTATATTTAAAAGGAGAAATATCTAACTTTAAAGCCCATTCTAGAGGACATTATTACTTTACTCTAAAAGATGAAACATCTAGAATAGCGGCAGTTATGTTTTCTTTTAATAATAAGAACTTAAAATTTACACCATACGATGGTATGAAAGTATTAGTAACTGGTAAAATAGATGTCTATGAAGCATCAGGATCATATCAAATATATGTCGAAGATATGGCTCCTGATGGAGTAGGAGCTTTATATGTAGCCTTTGAACAGTTAAAAAAGAAACTTCAAATAGAAGGATTATTTGATAAAGATAAAAAGAAAAAAATAAGAAGAGTACCAAATACTATAGGTATAGTAACATCTCCTACTGGGGCTGCTATTAAAGATATATTAACAACAATTAAAAGAAGATTTCCTGTATGTAATACTATTTTATTTCCAGCCTTAGTACAAGGAGAAAACGCTGCTAATGATATAGCAAATAAAATAAAACTAGCTAACGAAGTAAAAGATATATATGGAATAGACACTTTAATAGTAGGTCGTGGTGGTGGTTCATTAGAGGACTTATGGCCATTTAATGAGGAAGTAGTAGCAAGAGCTATCTATGATAGCACGCTTCCAGTAATATCAGCAGTTGGCCATGAAATAGATATAACAATATCTGACTATGTAGCAGATTTAAGAGCCCCAACTCCTACAGCAGCAGCAGAACTAGCAGTACCAGATATAAATACAATAATAACTTATTTAAATACTGTAAGTACTAGAAGTAATACAGCTTTAAATAACATTATAAGTAATAATTATCAAAGATTAGAAAACATAAAAAATAGTTATATCTTAACTAGACCTATAACAATGTATGAAATAAAAGAACAAAAATTAGATATCTTAATAGATAACCTAAATAAAAGTATTAATAAACTACTAGAAGATAACAAAATAAAACTATATACTTATAGTAATAGTTATGTACTAAATAATCCTGAAATATTATATAAATATAGTAGTCAAAAACTAGAACATATTATATCCAAATTAGAAGTATTAAATCCACTTAATACTCTAAATAGAGGCTATGCCATTATAAAAAAAGATAATAAAGTATTATCTAGTATAAAAAATATAAATAATGATGATATCATAAAAATATCATTAAAAGATGGTGAAGTATCTAGCAAAGTAATAAAGGTAGGTGAATAAAATGACAAAAGAAAAAGAAGAATTAACATTTGAAGAAAAAATAAAATTACTTGAAGAAATAGTAAAAGAATTAGAAAGCGGTGAAGTACCATTAGATGATGCAATAAATAAATATACAGAAGCTATGAAATTAGCTAAAGAATGTTCTGATAAACTAAATAAAGTATCTGAAAAAGTTAATAAAATTATGACAGAAAATGGAAAATTAGAAGATTTTACAGTAAGTGAGTAGTCTTCTTTTTTTTATTGTTTTTTTTTATTAATTATGATATCATATATACAGAGTATAAAATAAACATATCAATTATTACGTTTAATTGGAGGTATATATGAAGAAGATAAGTATTAAAACATTTTATTTAATAGCAGTAATATCCATAGGATTAATAGGCTTAGCAGTAGGTTCAACATATGCAATGTTTACTACTAGTGCTGAAATAAATAATCCAATTACTATTAGTTCTAATTTAATTAGTAATGATGATGTTATGGAAACTTTTGAAGTAGAAGTAAAATCCAAAGAATTTATTACCAAAACTATAATAGTTAATAGTGGTAATAATACCAATATTAACTATGGTATGAGGTACTACTGTATATAGTGAAAGGCCGACAAAATGGACAGGAAAAATAGCACTAGCATATCCAAGTGATTATGGCTATGCTGCTGATCTTAGTAAATGTAACAAATAGCTTAGTATTTATTTTTATAATAATAGTACATGTATATCAAATAACCGGGTACATTCAATTATTGGCAATAACACAAGCAACTATGGCTGGTTATTAACTTCTAATTCCGATACACCAGATGCTGCGTGGTTTATTCATCCATTTGGAGGTATTGATAATTATGCTACTTCAGTTGCAAATATGGTTATTCCAGTCCTTTATCTAAATGCTGAATTATTTATCAAATCAGGTACAGGAACAAGTTCAAGTCCATATCAATCATCCGTATAATGTTAAATAAATTATCTTATAAAAAATATTGACAAGGTGAATAAAAAGTAATACAATTAAATAGACATTTGCTTAAGTTAAATTCATCTTTAGAGAAACTACATATATAACTGTAGTTTTTCGTCGTTATATGAAGGAGGTACTTATGAAGATTGAAAGAGAAGAATTTGAAAGAGAAAGAAATTATCTAAACAAAACAGTAAGCCTAATTAGAAAGAAAATATCTAAATTAGGACAAGAATTATTTGATGATGATTCCAAAGTATTAGAATTTAAAAAACTAATATGGGATACTCATACCGAAATGGATCCTAATGAAATGCGTAGCATGATGGCTGAATCAGATTTACAAGTATCAATAATGCAAAGTAAAGGTAATTATCTTCAGAGATTATTTAGAATTCAAAATAAGCCATATTTTGGTTCAATTAGATTTAAAGAAGAAGGTAGTGAAGAAGAAGATAATATCTATATAGGTATTACTCATGTTGAAGATAAACTAGATTATTATGTCCATGACTGGAGAAGTCCAATATGTAGTATGTTCTATGACTATGAAACAGGTCCCGCTTCATATAAAGCACCATCAGGTATAATAAAAGGAAATATAATTAAGAAAAGACAATATATAATAGAAGATGCCGAGTTAAAACATATCTTTGATAATGATTTAAATATTAGTGATATCCTATTACAAGAAGTATTAGCAGAAGAATCTTCAGATAAAATGAAGAATATCGTTAATACTATTCAAGAAGAACAAAACAAAGTAATAAGAAATACTGAAGATAAAAATCTAATTGTTGAAGGTATCGCAGGTTCAGGAAAAACAAGTGTAGCTCTACATAGAATAGCCTTCTTATTATATAGAATACCTAATTTAACTTCAAGTAATGTAGTAGTATTTACTCCTAATAAAGTATTTTCAGAGTATATATCAAATGTCTTACCAGAGTTAGGAGAAGATAATACCTATGATATGACCTTCTATGATTTATTATGTCAAAATATAAATGAATATAAAGATATAGAAAACTTTACAGACTTTATATCTAGATATTATAAAGGTAATGTAGATAACTATGATATGGTTAAATATAAACAATCAGACGAAATAATAAAAGATATTGATAGCTATATAAATAACTTACTAAGTACCATTAAATTTAATAATAAACTAGAATATGATAATTTTATTGAAATAGATACTGAAGAATTAAATAATATGTTAAATTATAAATATAATAGATTTCCTTTATTCGAAAGAATAAAAGAAATCTCTAAGAGAATAGCAAGTAATAATTATGAAGGTAGTACTAAGAATGCTAGTTCTATAGAAAAAAAATTAAAAGAATTACTAAATATAAAATTAGATTTAAAAGATATATTTAATAACTTCTATCAAAGCGAATATTCTAAATATAAAGATAAAGTAAATGATAAATATTTATATTATGAAGACGCATGTATCTTCTTATATATAAAGAGTTTATTAGTAGGATTTAACACTAATCATGTTATTAAAGAAATAGTAATAGATGAAGCCCAAGACTATAATAAACTTCAATATTTAATTATAAAGAAAACATTTAAAACAAGTAATTATACCATCTTAGGAGATACTAATCAAACAATTAATCCATATTATAAATATGATTCATTAGAAGAATTAACTAGTATCTTTGAATCATCTAAGTATATAACTCTTACTAAAACATATCGTTCTACTGGTAAAATAATCGATTATACCAATAAAATATTAGGTTTAAATCATGTTACTGCAATTAGAAACGAAAAAGCTAGTGATATAATATTTAGAAATAATATTACCAAGAATGACTTCTTAACAGACATAAATAATTTAAAAACTACTTCTAAAAGTATAGCTATAATTACTAAAAATGATAGTGAAGCTGAAGAAGTATATAACATGTTAAAAGATGACCTAGATATAATGCTAATAGATGGTTTCGGTCATATAAAAAGAGACTTAGTAGTAGTCCCTTCTTATGTAGCCAAAGGACTAGAATTTGATTCCGTAATTATCTATACTGATGAGGATAATAAATACCAAGAAAAAGACAAATATTTGTTCTATGTAGCATGTACTAGAGCCCAACATAATCTAATAATTTATAATAATTCCAAGTAATTCTTAAAATACCTTTAGCCCTTATTTTATAAGGGCTTATAAATTTGTATTTGACAAAGAATTCCATTTATGTTAAGATATTAAACGTCCGCTAAAAAAATGAGGTGTAGAAGTGAAAAAGCATAAAATGGAAATTGCAGCACTGACTCTATTACTTGGAGTTCTATGTTATGCATTTTACGATAGCAATATTAAGGGGAGCGAACAAGAAGTTGTTTTAAGTAACGAATTGCTCTCTATGAGAGAAATAAAAAGTAAAGAAGACATAACCATGGAAATGTTATCTTTACCCACTGAAGAGTTATTAAAACAGCAAGATGAAAAAGTAAAAAAAGAAAGTGATACAAAAACAACAGAAGAAGTACAAGTTAAAACTTATGAAGAAGTAACAAGTGAAAAGGAAGTATATAGTATTAATCTAGCGGCAAATAGTGAAAATGAAGTTCCTTATAACGAAATTATTTCTAATCAAGTAGTAAACTATGCTTTAAAGTTTGTTGGAGGTCCTTATGTATACGGAGGTAACTCTTTAACTAATGGTACCGATTGTTCAGGATTTACAAAATTAGTATTTGCTAACTATGGCGTATACCTACCAAGATCCGCACCAGAGCAAGCCTATGCTGGAGTACATGTTGATTTAAGTGATATTAAACCAGGAGACATTATCGTATCAGGTTATGATGGAATAGTATGCCATGCAGCTCTATATATTGGCGATGGAAAACTAGTTCACGCCTTAAATTCTAATGTTGGAATAGTAGTAACTAGCATGTATATAATGCCTATCATTGATGTCAGAAGAGTAGCCTAATTTGACAAGTATAGTAAAATCTGCTATAATATAACTCGTCTTTTTCAAAAAGGCGGAAAGAAGTGAATAAAATGAAACCAAGCGCGCTCATTAGAGTAGGAATGGCTTCAATGTTAACTTTAGGATTTGCATCAAGTTTATTTTACTATAATGAAATTAACAAAAAGAATGAAATAGTAATGACGGAAGAATTATATAATCCGTCAGTATATAAAGAAGAAGTAGTAGAATTAAATCTTTCAAACGAGGAAGAACCTACTACTGAAGTAGTACCTGAAAGAATCGAAGTATATGATAATTTAACTATCGAAGAATTAACAGATAAGTTAAATAGAACATTATCATCAGATTTATCAGGTAAAGGAGAATCATTTGCTAAGTATTCAATAGATTTAGGGGTAGACCCATATCTAGCAGTGGCAATAGCTATGCATGAAACAGGATGTACTTGGAATTGTTCTTATTTAGCAAAGACATGTAATAATGTTGGTGGTCAAAAAGGATCTGGTTGTGGTGAATACCAAGCTTTTGAAACATTAGAAGATGGTATTTACGGTTTTATCTTAAATATCAAGAATAAATATGTTGATTATGGATTAATGACTGCTGATGAGATGAATCCTAAATATGCCGAAGATCCAACATGGTCTTCAAAAGTAAATAATTATATTGAGAAAATTAAAAATAACTAGGAAGATTTCTTCCTAGTTATTAATTTTTACAGTTTAAGAAGATGCTAGATTATCTTCTTTTACTTTATTTTATCTAAGTTAGAAAGCCTGCACCCTAAATATAATATCTTATTATTGTTTACTTATAGACTAAGAATTAGGCTATAAGTAATATGAAATGACCCAGGTATTTCATATAAAAATAAACTAATATCTATAATTCTACTTTAATTTTATAAGTAAATATGATATTATATATATGGTGATAAAAATGCATAGAGAACTAATAACAATAGGACCAATAACAATATATTGGTATTCAGTAATAATAATAACCGCTATTGTAATAGGAATATATTTCTCATCAAAAAAAGCAGAAAAGAATGGATTAGGAAAAGATTTCTTATTAGATTTAATATTTTATCTAATCCCAGTAGGAGTACTAGGAGCAAGAATATATTATGTAATATTTAACTATTCAGTATTTAAAGGAGACTACTTAAGTATCTTTAAAATATGGGAAGGAGGTTTAGCTATCTATGGAGCAGTAATATCCTCAATAATATTTATAATATATTATTGTAAAAAGAAAAACAAAGATATCTATCTAACCCTAGATACCTTAGTACCATATCTAATACTAGGACAAGCAATGGGTAGATGGGGTAACTTCATCAATAAAGAAGCCCATGGAGCTATTACTACTTATGAACACTTAAAAGAATTACATATACCAGAATTTATAATAGACGGTATGAAAATAAATGGCTTCTACTACATACCAACATTCTTATATGAATCAGTATGGTGTATAATAGGTTTTGTAATATTATTAATAGTAAGAAAGAAAGATAACTTTAAACATACCGGTCTATTATTATATATATATTTTATTTGGTATGGAATAGGTAGATTAATAATAGAAGGCTTAAGAACAGATAGCCTATATTTAGGAGTATTTAGAATAAGTCAAATAGTATCAATAATATTAATATTAATAGGAATAATAGGAATAATATATAGGAGGATTAAATGGAAGAACATAAAGTAGTAATATTAGGCTCAGGAATAGCAGGTATGACTGCGGGTATTTATTTAAAAAGAGGAGGTCTAGATGTCCTAGTAGTTGAAGATAATATCCCAGGAGGAGTATTAAACGAAATACCAAGTATTGAAAACTATCCCGGCTATGAAGAAATATCTGGTCCTGATTTAGCCATGAATATATATAATCAATTAACTAAACTAGGAGTAAAAATATTAAATAAAAAAATAACAAGTATCGATTTAAATAATAAAATAATAAATAACAATATCAAATACGAATATCTAGTAATAGCAACAGGTAGAAAAAGTAGAATGTTATCTCTAGAACACGAAAAAGAATTACTAGGAAAAGGAATAAGTACATGTGCCCTATGTGATGGTTTCTTCTATAAAGATAAAAAAGTAGCTGTAGTAGGAGGAGGATCTTCTTCCCTTACCGAAGCATTATATCTATCAAAAATATGTAAAGAAGTAATAATAATCCATCGTAGAGATAAATTAACCGCTGATAAATATTTAATAGATAAAGTAAATAGTACTAAAAATATCAAAGTACTATATAATAGTAATATAACTAAGTATAATCAAAATAACAATAAATTAACCTCAGTAACAATAAATAATAAAGATAACTTAGAAGTAGAAGGAGTATTCTTAGCCATAGGTAGTACTCCTAATAGTGAAATATTTAATGTAAATAAAGATAATAACTATATAATAGTAGACTCTAATTACATGACTAATATAGATAAAGTATATGCAATAGGAGATGTAATAAAAAAAGATTATTACCAGTTAAGTACAGCCGCTAGTGATGCCGTAGTAGCAGCTTCAAATATAATAAAAAGAGAAAATAAAGACTCATAAAACATTTACAAATAGATAAAATTATGATATCATTAAATTGTAATAATTGAAGGAGGAGAAAAATATGGATATTGGAACAATAATTATTATCATAGTAGTAGGAGTTTTACTTATTCTAGTATTTTATGCTATTGGCGTATACAATAACTTAATAAATGCTAGAAATAAAGCAAAAGATCAATTCTCTCAAATAGATGTACAATTAAAGAGAAGAAGTGATATGATTCCTAATTTAGTAGAAACAGTAAAAGGATATGCTAAACATGAAGAAAAAACACTAAAAGAAGTAGTTGAAGCTAGAAATAAAATGGCTACTGCTAGTGGCATTAATGAAGAAGTAGAAGCATCTAATGCCGTAACAAGTGCATTAAACAAATTATTTGCTTTGTCTGAAGCCTATCCAGAATTAAAGGCCAATGAAAACTTTATGTCATTACAAGCTGACTTAAAAGAAACAGAAGACAAAATCAGTTATGCTAGAGGATTTTATAATGATACAGTTCTAACTTATAACAATTTAAGAGAACAATTTCCATCAAGTATAATAGCTTCTATGTTTAAATTTGAAAAATTAGAGTTCTTTAATGCTGATGAAAAAGATAGAGAAAATCCACAAGTGAAATTTTAGGACTTATTAAATATAAGTCCTTTTTTGATAGGAGTGAATAAAAATGAAAAAAATAATATTTACCTTGGTATTATTCTTAGTACCCAGTATCATCTTAGCCAATGAAATAAATAATATTGACATGAAAATTTATGTCGATAATAATGGTACTGCTCATGTAACCGAAGAGTGGACCACTAAACTAAATGAAGGTACTGAAGGATATAAACCATATTACAATTTAGGAGAAAGTAAAATAAGTAACTTTAAAGTAAGTATGAATGGTAAGGAATATACTTATAAATCTGATTATGATATTAATGCTTCATTTAATGAAAAAAAATATAAGAATGGCTTTCACTATATAGACAATGGTGTAGAATTATGCTTTGGTATAACAAAGTATGGAAAGAATACTTATACCCTAAGTTATGATATCAGTAACTTTGTAGTAAATACCAGTGATGGTTATCAAATGATTTACTGGACATTATTTCCCAAAAATTATAACCCATCACCAAAAAGAGTATATATAAAAATATATAGTGATTTCAAATATGCAGATACATTAGATGTATGGGGTTATGGAAAATATGGCGCTCCAACCTATGTATATGATGGCTATATCGAAATGGATTCCGAATCAACAGTCACTAGTAGTGAATATATGACTATTTTAGTAAAGTTTCCCGAAAATACATTTACTTTAAACACAACACTAGATAAAACATTTGATGAATATCTAAGCATGGCTAATCAAGGTAGTACTAAATATAATAGTAGTACCAGTGGAGATGACTATAATGGAGACTATAACTATGATGACAATAATGATTATTCTCCTAGTGTTTCTTCCTATATTTGGCAAGGACTTACTTATATTCTTTTATTTGGAATACCATTATTTATAGTATTTGCAGCAGGAAGTGCCGCTATTAGAAATGGTTATGGTTATAAAAACAATAAAACAATAGATAAGAAAAACACCCCATTATATAGAGATATACCATGTAATAAAGATATATATTATGCTAATACTTTAGTTAAACTAAATAATACTTTATTTAATAATTATAAAGAAACAAATATCTTTGGAGCCATTATTCTAAAATGGGTTAAAGAAAACAAAATAGCTTTTCAAAACGGACCTTCTGGTAAATTTAATAAAAATACTAGTAGTATCAACCTTACATTAAATCCAACATTTGATAATGTTTTAGAAAAAGAACTATTTGATATTATGTATGAAGCAAGTGCTGACGGTATCCTAGAAACCAAAGAGTTAGAAAAATGGTGTAATAAAAATTATAGTAAATTCTTTAACTTATTCGAAAGAATAAATACCGTAGAAATCCATAAGTTAAAAAATGACAATCATATTTATAATAGAACAGACAAAAATGAATGTAAAAAGAAAAATGTTATGGATGATACCATCTATGAAGATAGTACTAAATTATATGGATTAAAGAAATTTCTTGAAGAATTTTCTAAAATCGATACAAGAGAAGTACTTGAAGTTCATATATGGGATGAATATCTAATGTTTGCTTATATATTTGGAATAGCGGATAAAGTGGCCAAACAATTAAAAAATCTATATCCTGAAGTATTAACCAATCAAGATAATTATGTTGATTTTGATACACTAATGTATATCAATTATATATCTACTCGTTCAGTTAATGCTGCGACTACTGCTAGGTCAAGAGCAGAATCATATTCTTCTGGTGGTGGAGGCTTCTCTTCTGGCGGTGGAGGAGGCGGTTCCTTCGGAGGAGGAGGCGGTGGCGGTGGCTTCCGTTAATACCTATATTCTTAACAATAAAGAATATCCAATAGAGATAATAAGAAAGAATAATAAAAATACTTATTTAAGAGTAAAAGAGGGTAAGATAATAGTAACAACCAATTATCTTACCTCTTCATTTACAATAAATAAATTAATTAAAGATAATACTTCCTTTATAAATAAAGCCTTATTAAAAGAAAATAAAAAGAAAGAAGATACCTCTTTTAAACTATTTGGAATGAGTTATGATATCGTATATGGCTTTCCTAATACTGAGATAGATAATAATAAAATATATACCAAAGATGAAAAAACATTAAATAAACACTTATCTAAGTATATTACAAATATTTATAAGGAAAGATTGGACTATTACTATAATATATTTGAAGAGCAAATCCCTATTCCTAATTTAAAAATAAGAAAAATGACTAGTAGATGGGGAGTATGCAATATAAAGAATCATAATGTTACTTTAAACTTAGAATTATCAAAATATAATATCGAATGTTTAAACTATGTAATAGTCCATGAATTATCTCATTTTATCCATCCTAATCATTCAAAAAATTTCTGGTTACAAGTATCTAAGTATTATCCAAATTATAAAGAAGTAAGAAAGTATTTAAAAAATAATACTTAGTGAGGCAATAAAATGAAATATAATATGAAATTAAATAACGAACCATTTAATTTAATAAAAAATGGTACTAAAACAGTAGAGTTAAGATTAAATGATGAAAAAAGAAAGTTACTTAATATTGGTGATAAAATAGAATTTACTAATATAACTAATGGTGAAAAGTTATCCGTAGATATAATAAGCCTACACAAATACCCTAGTTTTGAAGAATTATATAAACATTTTGATAAAGTAGAGATGGGTTATAATAAAGATGATATAGCAGAACCTAAAGATATGGAAGCATATTATTCTAAAGAAGAACAAGATAAATATGGCGTACTAGGAATAGAAATAAGAAAAAAATAAATTATCATATTGTTTGAGATAGAAATATATGATAAAATACTTATGACGGAGGTAAATATGATAATAACATCTCTAACTAATACTAAAATAAAAGAAATATGTAAATTAAAAGAAAAGAAATACCGTAATATGACAAATACCTTTTTAATTGAAGGAATAAATTTAGTTACTGAAGCTGGTAAAAGCAATCTATTAAAAGAAATCTTTGTTTTAGAAGGAAAAACAATAAATATAGATATACCTACCACTTATGTAACAAAAGAAGTAATGAAGAAAATATCAAGTACTGATAGTATTCCAAATGTAGTAGGAGTCTCTCTAAAAAAAGAAGAATCATTACTAGGAGATCGTCTTCTTTTATTAGATAATCTTCAAGATCCAGGTAATCTAGGTACCATAATAAGATCTTCAAAAGCATTCAATATTGATACCATAGTAATAAGTCCTACTACTGTAGATATGTATAATCCTAAAGTACTTAGAGCTACCGAAGGTATGATCTTCCATATCAATATAATAGTAAGAGATTTACCAAGCCTTATTACCGAACTAAAAAAAGATAATTATAAAATATATGGTACTAAAGTAGATGGAGGAATAAATGTTAAAGATATCTCTCTAAAAAGAAAATATGCCTTAGTAATAGGAAACGAAGGTAATGGCGTATCTGAAGAAGTAAATAACTTATGTGATGAATACCTATATATAAAAATGAATAAAGAAGTAGAGAGCTTAAATGCTGGAGTAGCAACTTCTATACTTCTATATGAAATGGATGATAAATATGACATTAATTAAAATAGGAAAAATAGTAAATACACATGGAATAAAAGGAGAACTTAGATTATTATCTAAATTTCCTTATAAAGATAAAGTATTTATAAATAATATGACAATATATATCGATAAGAAAGATAAAGAAATAATAAATACTTATCGTAAGCATAAAAACTTTGATATGATAACATTAAAAGACTATAATAACATTAATGAAGTATTAAAATATAAAGGAAAGAATGTTTATGTAAATGATAGTGATATAAAATTAGATAATAATAAATATCTAGATGAAGAATTAATAGGACTAAATGTTATCTATGAAGATAATAATAAAGGTACTATTGTAGATATAGAAAGATATGATAAGACAGTATTATTTAATATCAAGAATAATGATAAAGAATATTTAATACCATATAATGATAATATAATAGATAAAATAGATATTAATAATAAAAGAATATATATTAAAGATATCAAAGGTTTATTTGATTAAAAATAAATAAATACCTTGCATAACAATATAGTTAATGCTATAATTATATTGTTATTACTGCCCTGTAGCCAAGCGGTAAGGCATCAGACTCTGACTCTGACATGCGTTAGTTCGAATCTAACCAGGGCAACCAAATAAAAAAAATAGCCCTATTAAGGGCTTTATTTTAGATATGATTAGCGATTGCAGGAATTGCATCTATTTTGTGAACAACCATTACCCCAAAATAGAACAAAGAAGATAAGTAATATTACTATAATTATCCAGTAAGCTCCTGCGGAATAGCCATATCCATAACTTGGATATCCATAACCATACATAGTAGTCACCAGTCCTTTCAGTATATTATACTAAACTAAGTGATAAATGAATATAATGGATACCTAAATAAATAAAAAATAGAGGTGAAAAACATGACAAATAAAGATTTAGCAGATTTAATATTTCCTAATTTAGAGCACGATGTAGATTATTATGAGAGTTTATATCCAGAAAGAGAATTAAAAGAAGGAGAAAAAGTAACAAGATTTGCTCCTAGTCCAACAGGGTATATGCATATTGGAGGATTTTATCAAGCACTTACTGATTATGTACTTGCTAAAAACTCTGGCGGAATATTCTATCTTAGAAATGAAGATACCGACAAATTAAGAGAGGTAGATTCAGCAGTAGAATTAATAATGTCTACTTTAAGAGAATATGGAATAGTACCTGATGAATATGAATATAAAGGTGAAATAGTAGGTAATTATGGTCCTTATATTCAAAGCGAAAGAAAAGATATATATCATGCTTATATTAAGAAATTAATTGAAATAGGAAGAGCATATCCATGTTTTTGTACTAGAGAAGAACTAGATGAATTAAGAAAAAATCAAGAAGAAAAGAAAATGCGAACTGGATATTATGGAAGATATGCTAGATGTAGAAATATTAGTGTAGATACCGCTATTGAAAGAATTAAGAATGGTGAACCTTATGTTATAAGATTTAAATCTGAAGGAGATTTTAATAATAAGATTATTTTTGAAGATTTAACTAAAGGTAAACTTAGTTTGAGTGAAAATGATACTGATGATGTAATAATGAAAAGTGATAGTATGCTTCCTACTTATCATTTTGCTCATGTAGTAGATGACCATTTAATGCATACTACTCATGTCGTAAGAGGAGAAGAGTGGTTACCTAGTGTTACTAAACATATTGAGATGTTTAAAGCATTAGGATTAAAACCTCCTAAATATATTCATACACCACTTATTATGAAACAAGATGGTGATATCAAGAGAAAGATAAGTAAGAGAAAAGATCCAGAAGCAAGTATGAGTTTCTATAAAGAAAAAGGATATCCTACAATAGCGGTAATAGAATCATTAATGACAATTATTAATTCTAATTATGAAGAGTGGCATAATGCTAATCCAGATAAGACTTTCTTAGATTTTACTTTCTCACCTAAAAAGATGTCTCCATCAGGAGCTCTATATGACTTAGAAAAATTAAATAATATATCTAAAAATTATATCAGTAGAATGACTAAAGATGAAGTATATAATTATTTATCTAAATGGTCTAAAGAGTATGATCAAGATTTTTATGAATTAATAACTAAGTATGAAGAATATACAAAAAATATATTAAATATAGAGAGAGAACAAAAGAAACCAAGAAAAGATTATGCTAGTTTTAGTGAGATAAAGAGTCAAATATTCTATATGTATGATGAATTATATAATCCTATTTCTTATGAATGGGGTAATATTACTGATAAAGAAGAAATAATTAGAATACTAAATACTTATATTGATAACTATTTTGATGTATCAGATAAAGAAATATGGTTTAATAATATTAAAGAACTTACTGATAGTTTAGGATACTGTAGTAATATGAAAGAATATAAAAATAATCCAGATAATTATAAAGGATCAGTTGCCGATATTTCTACTGTCCTTAGAGTTGCTTTAACTAGTAAGAGTATGACTCCTGACTTATATGAAATTATGAGATTACTAGGTAAAGATAGAATAATAAATAGAATTAATAGTCTTGAAGAAGAACTTTAATGTTCTTTTTCTTTTATCTTTTCGAGCCTGTAGTCTCTCAAAGTGTAAGAAAGCCTAAGGTCTTTCTTACAAAAAAAATTAATATTTTTCTATAGCTGTTATTTTTAACGCAAAAAGTTATTTTGTTTGAACAAAATAACTTTACAAATAAGATACTTAGTTGTATAATGTATATAGAGGTGATTAATATGCTTACTAGAGAGAGTTATTTATCAAAAATAAGAGGTTTTTATAATTCCGATTTAGTAAAAATTCTTGTCGGTATAAGAAGATGTGGAAAGTCAGTAATTCTTCAGCAAATAATTAAGGAATTAAAAGATGATGGCGTTGAAGAAGATCATATTATAGATGTTAATTTTGAATTTATTGAATATGAAGAGTTAAAAGACTATAAGAAACTTAATACATATATTAAAGATAAAATTAAAGATAAAAAAATATATTATATATTTTTGGATGAAGTTCAAAATGTAGATAAGTTTGAATATGTTGTTAATTCATTAAGGGCTTCAGTTAAAAATGTAAGCATTTTTATAACTGGCTCTAATAGTAAAATGTTATCTGATGAGTTGTCTTCTGTACTATCTGGTCGCTACGTACTATTTAATATCAGTCCACTATCATATAAAGAGTATATTGCATTTACTGGAAAAGATGCCTATGACATGGATAATTTTTGGGATTATGCAAAGTGGGGTGGATTACCAAATAGATGTGAGTTTACAAATGACGTAGATATAAAGAATTATCTACATAGTGTATTTGATTCAATTATATTAAGAGATATTGTAAAAAGATTAAATCTTCAAGATGTAACATTATTTGATATGATATTACAATACCTTATCGATACTACTGGTAGAGAACTTTCAGCAGAAAATATCGTGAAATATCTTGAAAGTGAATACAGAAAAGTATCTACAGAAACAATTTATAGTTATATTGATGCTTTATGTAAAGCCCTAATAATCAAAAGAGTTTATCGCTATGATGTACATGGTAGAGGTGTACTTAAAACATTAAATAAATATTATGCTACAGATCTTGGCATAGCCCAAATAAAAAATAATAATCCAAATTTTAAAAATTATGTAGTATTAGAAAATATTGTATATAATGAATTGTTAATAAGAGGATATGATGTTTACATAGGCAAAACTAAAAATGGTGAAATAGATTTTATGGCTATTAAGGATGGAATAACTAATTATATCCAGGTTACTTATTTGTTAAATAGCGATGAAGTAATTGATAGAGAATATGGTGCTTTTGATGTGATAGAAGATAACTATCCTAAATATGTAATTTCTTTAGATAAAAATTATTCAGAAACAAATGGAATAAAGCATATCAATCTAATAGACTTTTTAATGAGTGAAGATTTTTAATCTTCACTTTCTTCACAAAAAATTAATATTTTTCTATATCTATGTTATAATTATATATAGATAGAAAGGATTTAGATAATATGGAAAAAACCAAAGTATATTTTACTAAAGAAATTACTAGTGAATCTTTAGTAAAGATTTATGAAAAATTAGGAATAGAATTAAAAGAAAGAGTAGCAGTAAAATTACATTCTGGTGAAGAAGGTAATCAAAATTACTTAAGACCAGAATTTGTAAAAAATATTATTGATAGAGTAGGAGGTACCGTAGTAGAATGTAATACTGCCTATGATGGAGCTAGAAATACTACTGAAAAGCATAAGAAATTAATGACTAGTCATGGCTGGGATAAATATTATAAAGTAGATATTATGGATAGTGAAGATGATATGATACTAGATATTCCTAATGGTAATGTTATAAATAAAGATTATGTAGGTAGTCATTTAGATAATTATGATAGTATGTTAGTATTATCTCACTTTAAAGGCCATCCTATGGGAGGATACGGTGGTGCTCTAAAGCAACTATCAATTGGTGTTGCTTCTTCATCAGGAAAAGCATACATCCATACTGCTGGTAAAACAACAGATGCAAATAAATTATGGGATAATTTACCAGAGCAAGATAAATTTATTGAAGCAATGGCTGATGCAGCATCAGCAGTACATAATAAATTTAAAGGTAATATTGCCTATATAAATGTTATGAAAAATATGAGCGTTGATTGCGACTGCTGTGCTAAGGCTGAAGATCCTTGTATGCAAGATATTGGAGTACTTGCAAGTTTAGATCCAGTAGCCATAGATAAAGCATGTTTAGATTTGGTTTATAATAGTAATGATCCTGGTCGTGATCATTTAGTAGAAAGAATAGAAACTAGACATGGAACACATATCCTAGAAGCCTCAAATAAATTAAATTTTGGAACTACTAATTATGAATTAATAAATATCGATGAATAAACTATTGATAAAACAAAATAAATATGATAAAATAATAATGTCTTAAAAAAAGACATTATAACTATGGCCTGTTGGTGAAGTGGCTTAACACATTGCCCTCTCAAGGCAACATTCATGGATTCGAATTCCATACAGGTCACCAATTGTTTACTAAGGACTTAATAAGTCTTTTTTTTCTTGCTTTTTTTTAATAACTAATATATAATATTCGAAGAAAGGACGACAAATATTAAATGGAATGTATTTATTTTGATAAAAATAGTATTGTATGGGAGTTTCCTAGAGTAATACAAGATAGTCTTTTTTTAACTGGTAATAATGAAATGTTTGATGTATATCATAAAAGATTAAAAAATATATATGAAATAGTTAGTAATAATGTTAATAAAGATAATGTTAAGCTTTTATATAATGGAATGCCTTTTGTAGAAATAAAAAAGCAATATACAAAAGGAATAATTTTTAATAATTTGTTTATTAATACTTTAGCAGAATTTGATGCTATTAATAAAAAAATATATTTATATTCTGGTAGATTATCTGGTAGTTCACTTAATCATGAATTGTTACATTTATTAAGTTCTTATTATGATAAAGAAAAAGATATACTTTATAGCGGATTTGAACAAACTAGTAAAAGCGGTAATATGGGGGAAGCCTTTAATGAGGGGTATACCGAATACCAAAATGGAGAAATATTTCATGTTAATGTTAATGATACTATTTATGTATATGAAATAATTATAATTAAGTTATTAGAACAAGTAATTGGTAAAAGTAGAATGAAAGATTTATATTTTCATGGAGATTTATATAATTTTATTAATGAACTTGCTAAATATACTAATATTAGTAACATTAAAAAGATGATATATAAAAGTGATTATATTTTACGGTATCGTCGTTGTTACTTTAAAAATCATAAAGTAAAAGAATATTTATTAGAAATGAATGCTTTTATACTAGAAATATATACTAATTATTTATTATATTTATATAATAATAATTATATTGATGTTTGTGAGCTTGATTTATTGTATTCTTATTTTATTAATGAACTTAAAAATATATTAGATATTGATTTACCTATTAATAAAGATCTTTTACATCGTAATATTATGGATAATAAAGTTTTATATTTAGATAAAATTAAAAAAAGAATATAGTTGTTAATATTGATAGGAGGACTACGACTAAAGTACTTAGTAGTCTTCCTTTTAAATATTTTAAGTAAGATATATCTTTTAATATAGATATTATTTGCATATGAATAGATATACTACCGAAAGTAATAAAGATAGAAGATAATATTAATTTAATATTTATATTAATATTTATATTAGATAAAGAATTTAACCCCATAGTCATTTCTAGCATTCCCTTTATAATGGCAGATGTTAAGCTATTAATATTTAATATATGACAAAGAAGAGTACTAATTATTAGAAAAGAAGTAACAGTACCAGATATCATTAGAAGAGTATTGATACTTTTTTTTATACTAGTTGTAAATACAGTTATAAAACTTTGACTTTTACTAATATTAGATATATAATTAATATTAGTAGGATGGTTATTTTTTCTATATATTATTCCTATAATCAAATTAGATAAATAAATATTTGTTAAGATAATAATTCCTAATTTAGAATTATTTAAATAAAGGGCTCCTACTGTATATATTATAAATAGAGGATTGGGAAAATGATTAAATAAAAGAAGATGTTCTACTTCTTCTTTAGATATTAGTTTTAGATTATAAGCTTCTAATAAGGCATTAGCATTACCTGGGAAACCTGATAATATAGATATAAATAATATTAATACCGAGGTTTTATTTATATTAAATATTTTACTTATGATATTAGAAATTTTATTTGGTATATATTCTATAAAATTATAGTTTATTAATATATCAGATAATATAAACATAGGAAACATAGATGGTACTAAGGTATTAAACCAAATATTAAAAGAGTTTATAATAGTATAAGATACTATTTCTCTATTTAATAGTATTAAAATTAAGAATATAAAAGTTATAATAATAATTATTAAGTTAGAATATTTTTTCATAATTTAATATATGATATAACATAAGAAAAAAGAAGGAGGATATAATGAAATTTAAAGAATTTATTAAAGAGAATTATAAATTTATAATATTAATGATATTAATAGTATTATTTTTTAATGTAAAATTACCATATTATATTATGGCACCAGGAGGCACTATAAATATAACTGATAGAGTAGTAATGGATAATTATAATAAAAAAAGTAAAGGTAGTTTAAATATGTTATATGTAAGTGAGTATGAAGGAACACCGGCCTCTCTTTTACTAGCCAAATTAAAAAGTTATGATATTGAGAGTAATAAAGAAAGACAAATATCTAATGAATCAGTAAAAGAAATAAATAGAAGAAATACTATTATGCGTGATAATTCCTTAGATATAGCTACGATGGTAGCATATACTGAAGCTGGTAAAAGTATAACTATCAAAGAAAAGAAAAATGTTGTTATTGCTAGAACTAAAGATAATGGACTAGAAGTAGGAGATATAATATTAAGTGCTGATAATACTACTTGTGAAGATGTAAATGATATTAAGAAAATTATAAATAATAAAGAAGAAAATGATACAGTAACTTTTAAGATATTAAGAAATAATAAAGAAAAAGAAGTAAATAGTAAAATATATCTTGAAAGTAATTCTAAAGTAGTAGGAGTAGTAATAGTAACAGAGTATGATTATGATATCGATCCAAAGATAGATATTAAATTTAAAAATAGTGAATCAGGAGCTTCTGGTGGATTAATGTTAACACTTACTATCTATAATGCTATAACAGATGAAGATATCATTAAAGATCGTAAAATCGCAGGTACTGGAACTATATCATATGATGGTACAGTAGGAGAAATAGATGGTATAAAATATAAAATAATGGGAGCTGCTAAAGATAATGTTAAAATTGTCTTTGTACCTACTGCTAACTATGAAGAAGCAATTATGACTAAGAATAAATATAAATATGATTTAGAAATAGTAAGAGTAGATAACTTTAAAGAAGCAATTGAATATTTAAAAAAATAATTAATATAATAATATCCCTCTAAACCTAAGGTTTTAGAGGGTATTTTAAAGTCTATATTCATAATCTTTAAAATAAATAATTGTATGTGTAGATAAAATAATGCAAGTATTTATATAATAATAGAATACTTTACAAAATATATCTTTTCAAAAGTATAAAAATGTATTATAATTAAATAAATAGAGGAGATATAAATTATGAGAAAAAAAACTAGAGTAAAAAGAAGTTTAGTAGTAGTAATAATTATAATAGCATTAATATTATTAGTAGGTGGAGGCTTACTTATATTAAGTAAGAATAATAAGATAGAACATAGAAAAGATAAAAATATAATGATAAAGTTAAATACTTTAGAAGAAGTAAATAGTTTTAGTAAAGATAAGAATATTAAAGTTAATATTAGTTATGAATATGATGATAATATTGAGAAAGACAAAGTAATTAGTCAAAGTATTAAAGAGGGAGAAAGTATTAAAGATGTTACTTCAATTGATGTAGTAGTATCACTTGGTAAATTAGATAAAGATAAACTAGCTAATGATGGTATTAATGAATTAGGCAAAGTACCTATTATGATGTATCATGGTATTAGAGAAAAGACTAGTAATAGTACTGGTACAGTAGGAGGTAATGTCGATAAAGATGGTTATAATAGAACTCCTGAGGCTTTTAGAGAAGATTTAGAGTTTTATTATGAAAATGGTTATGAAATGATTAGACTAGATGATTATATTAATGGTATAGTAAAAGCTAGTTATGGTAAGAGTCCTATTGTACTTACTTTTGATGATGGTAATGAAGATAATATTAAAGTTACTGGATTAGATGATAAAGGTAATATTATTATTGATAAGAATAGTGCCGTAGGTATACTAGAGGAATTTAAAAAGAAACATCCAGATACTAATGTTACTGCAACATTCTTTGTAAATGGAGGTATATTTAATCAAAGCGAATATAATGATAAAATCTTAAAATGGATGGTAGAAAATGGTTATGATATAGGTAATCATACCCAGACGCATCTAGATATTAAAAAATCTAGTGGTGATAGAGTACAAAAAGAAATAGCTTATGTATATGATGAGTTAGAAAAAGTAATACCAGGTAAATATGTAAAAATAATAGCCTTACCATTTGGTAGTCCTTATGTAAAAACACATGATAATTTTAAATATGTTTTATCAACTAGTTATAATGGAAAAACATATGAAACAGAAGCAGCTTTAAGAGTAGGTTGGGAACCTGAAGTATCATGTTTTGATAAAGATTTTGATAAGACTTTCTTAAAGAGATGTCGAGCTTATGATAATAATGGTAAAGAATTTGATATCAATATGGTATTTAATATGTTAAAGAAAAGTAAATATATATCTGATGGCAATCCTGATACTATTGTTATTAAAGAAGAAAATAAAAATAGGTTAGGTACTACAGATAAGAAAGTAATTACTTACTAGGAGGAATTATGAAGTTAAATAATAAAGGTTTTGCAATAACTGCAGTTCTATATGGATTACTTATTCTATTTGTTGTTTTAATAGGATCTTATTTAACACTACTAGGTACTAAAAAGAGTAGATTAGATATAATAACTAGCGATGTAGAAAAAGATTATGAATTTAATAAAGAAATAACTAATCCTGCTCAACCAACATACCCATATAAAGCTAAATATACAGGTAAATACATATTTGAAAATAACTGTATTAGGTATTTATATAAAGGTGAAAGTTATGAGGAAGACGAAATGAATTGTCCTGGTAAGTTAGAAAGAATATTATATCATGGTGATAGCGATGAATAAAAAAGGATTTACTTTAATTGAAGTTATAATGGTAATAGCTATAATAGCAATATTATCATTAATACTAATACCAAATGTAATGATACTAATAGATAAAAATAAAAAAAGAACATGTGAAAAAATGATTGATAATATAGAAAGTGCTGCTAAAATGTATGTTAATCAAAATAAGTATGAGTTAGGCTTTGATTGCAGTGGTACTCCTAAAGAAATAACATTAAAGACATTAGTGGATGCTGGTTATTTGGGTGGTGAATTAGTTAATCCAATAAATAAAGAAGAAATTAGTTTAGAAAGTAAAGTATTAGTAACTTATGATTGTAGTGTCAAAGGATTTAAATATAAAGTAAATAATATAAATTGTAATTAAATAAAAAAAGATATTGTTTTTTAAAAAGAAATATGGTAAAATTAAGAAGAATAGGAGAGATGAATATGGCATTAAACAAATTAAAAAAATTTGTAACTGAAGAAGTTATGGACGAAGTAAGTGAAGATGAATACTATGATGCTGAAAAAGTAACAATACCAAATGGTACAGGTAAAATGATTCTTTTAGAACCTCGTGCATATTCAGAAAGTCAACAGATAGCAGATCATCTTAAAAAAAGAAATACTGTTGTTGTCAATATGAAAAGAGTAACTCCCGATCAAGCAAAAAGAATAGTAGATTTTTTAAGTGGAACGGTATATGCTATTGGAGGGGATCTTCAGAAAATAGGTGGAGGAATATTCTTATGTACTCCAAAAAATGTTAATGTTGAAGGAACGATTTCTGAAGACGAAGAAAAAGGTAAAAAGAAAAACGATCCAGATTTAGAATGGTAATAAAGTAGGTGACTATAATGAAGAGATTTACTGTAGTTAATGAAGGCTATAATATGGAAGAAGTAAATAGATTTATTGATATAGTAATAAAAAGACTAGAAAAATTAAATAATGAAAATGCAATGTTGCAAACAAAAATCTCTTCATTAGAAGAAAAATTAAAAGAAGAGAAAGTAAGTGAAATAAAAGTAACTGAAGCAATAATGGCTGCTAGAGATACTTCTGATAGAATCAAAAGCTTAGCTAGAGAAGAAGCAAATATGATTGTAGAAGAAGCTAGAAATAATGCGAATGCTATTGTCCATGAAGCATTATTAAATGCTGAAAAGACAGAGCATGAAGCAATGCTCTTAAAAAAGAATATTACTGTATATAAAAATAGAGTCAAAAATATAATAAAGTCACAACTTGAAATAGCAGAAGATTTAGATAAATATGATCTAGATAAATAATATGAAAGAACTAGTAGAAATGCTAGGATTTTTTCATAGTAACTTAATGTGGAGGTAAATAATGAAGAAAAAGCATCTAGTAGTAGTAGGAGTAATTATATTAAGTGCTATAGTTATACTAGGATTATATCAAACATTTGCTTTAAGTAGCGATATAACCAAAGATACAAGTGGTTATTATAATGTTACAATAACCGATGGAACTACCGTTACCGTACCTGCTGGTAGTACCAAAACAGTATACTATAAATTAACTAATACCAACAAAGGAACAGTTAAGTATGGCGTAGGTTATAGCGGTACTAATATAACAGTAAAGTATTATACGGATACTATCGACCCAGTAACTGGTACAGTAGATTATGGTAAAAGCAAATATATAAAACTATCTGTTGAAAATACAGGAACAACTTCTAGTACAGCAACATTATCTACTATATTAGGCTATGAAAAAGGTGGAGATTTAATAGTGCCATCAGGAGTAACTTTGATTTCAGAAAGTCACATAGATTTGAAAAGCTTTAATTTAACTATACAAAAAGGAACCGGTGTAGATTCTATATGTTACAAGATTAATGACTCAAATACATATTCAGCTACAATAAGCAGTAGTATAACATTGAAGGTGGTTTCTGGTTCAAAGTATTATTATTATGGCACGCCAAAAAATGGATATAAAATGAGTTCTTGTACAAAGGATAGTCCTTGCTCTGGTACAATGGGAAATAGCGAAACCATTAAAACATTATCAACTACTCCTATATATACCGTTACGATAAAAAAGAGTTTGGATGGAGGTACAGCTACTACTGATAGAACTGTCAATGTTGTTTCTAACGAAAGTTACAGTGCTGAAATTTCTGGAGGCCCTTATTACGTTTTTAAATCTGTTAGCTGTACTAACGGTCAAACAGCAACCATTAAAGAGAAGTATACATCCACTACCCAAAATGTTGATTGCACATTTAGTATAGAAAAAGTTACAAATAACACGGTTTGTACTATCTTTATAAGTTCATAATATAAATTAAAAATAACATAATGAAACAAATTAAAACTCTTCATTAATGAAGAGTTTTAATTTTTAAATAAAATGTATTGTAAAAATGTAAAAAAAAAGATATAATTAATATGAGGTAAGAAGGAGATGGTAGAAGTGATAAAACAGACATTTATGGAAGTACTACCAGATGTATGGCCGATGTTAATTATAATAACAGTTATTATATCTAGTTTAAGAATAACTTACTTAATAACTAAACATAAGAAGTTTTTACTTCATAAGGAAATAATATATTTATTAGCAGTAATATATTTATTATGTCTATTTCATGTAGTTACTTTTCAAGATATTAACTATGGAACTTCTAATTTTATACCATTTAAAGAAATATTTAGATATGATATTGGTTCTCATAAGTTTTTTAGAAATGTTATGGGTAATATAATGTTATTTATACCATTTGGTTTTCTATCTTCTTATTTACTTAAGAATAGAAAGTTAGGAGTAGTAACAATTCTTACTATAATAGCTTCTCTTACCATCGAAGTGGTACAATATTATATAGGTAGAGTATTTGATATAGATGATATTATACTTAACTTAGTTGGAGGTATAGTAGGATTCTTAATATATGTAGGATTAGATGCTATAAAAAATAAAATAAAATTATTTAAGAATGATACAATACTAGATATACTTATAATTATAATTTTAGTTTTAGTTATGTTATATTCTTTTAATATAAATGTTTTCGATGTGATAGGGGGATAATTATGTTTGAAATATTTAATGAAACAGATAAAGAAATAATAGAAATAGATAAATTACAAAAATATATGGAATTTGTTGTAAAAAAATTAGAAATAAAAACAGCAATATTTAATATAATATTTGTAAGTAATGAAGAAATTCATAGAATAAACAAGGAGTATCGTAAAGTAGATAGAGTAACTGATGTTATATCTTTTGCTTTAGAAGATAATTCTGATATTGTTTATGAAGATTTCAGGTTACTAGGAGATATTTATATAGCAGTAGATATAGCTTATGATCAAGCAATAGAATATAATCATTCAAGAGAAAGAGAAGTATGTTTCTTAGCTACCCATGGATTATTACATTTACTTGGATATGATCATATGACTGAAGAAGAAGAAAAAGAAATGTTTGGTAAACAAGAAGAATTACTTAAGGAATACGGTATCAATAGATAGAGGAGACTAATATGCTTTCACGAACTAAGAAAAGACGGAAGTTTAAAGATAGTTTTAAGAATTGTATAGATGGCTTAAGATTTATTAATATTAATGAAGATAATTTTAAAAGAGAAATACTTTTAGGTATTATAGCTTTAGTTTTATCGTATCTTCTTAAGATAGATAAAATAGAATTTATAATCATAATTATAGTAATTGGACTAGTATTAGTAAGTGAAATAATTAATACAGCAATAGAAAGATTGGTTGATCTTGTTAGTCCAAAATATAACAAGTTAGCAGGAGAAGTAAAAGATATAGCAGCTTCTTCTGTCCTTCTTATGTGTATCTTTTCTTTAGTAGTAGGAGTAATAATATTTGTACCAAAAATAATTAATTTACTAGGAGGATTTTAATGGAAGAAAGTTTAAAAAGATTATTAAAGAATAGTTATAGTCCATATTCGGGCTTTAGAGTGGCAAGTATATGTTTAATGAATGATGGAAAAAGTTTTGGAGGAGTAAATGTTGAAAATGCTTCATATGGTGGAACCATTTGCGCCGAAAGAGTAGCCATCACCTCCGCCATTGCCAGCGGTTATAAAAAAGGAGAATTTAGTAAACTATATGTAATGTGTGATAGTCCTAAAATATCATCATGCTGTTTTATATGTAGACAAACTATAAGCGAATTTTTTTCTAAAGATGCTGAAATAGTTTTATATAGTAATGATGGTGAAAAAGAAACATATCTAGTTAAAGATTTATGCCCTTTTCCTTTTGGAAGTAGTGACTTAAAATAAATATATTAAAAGAGAATTACTTTTTAGTAATTCTCTTTATCATTTCATTAATTTTAACTATGAATTTAGCAAAGTAATATAAATATCTATTAATAATTAAATCATAAGTACCAATATACTCATATACCTTAGCCCCAAATCCCATTTTAAATGTATAATTACCATCCTTTTTATCGATACTTTTAATAGAACCAAGATTAAATATTTTATATCCTTCATTTAAATATTTTTTAATAATCTCCCATTTTATCAAATGTGAAGAATAAAACTTTTCTAAATCTTTATTATATGCTTCATCAAAAAAATATATTTCTCTATTATTTTTAATAATTAATATACCCCCAATAATAACTTCCTTAGGATATTTAGTATAAACACCAGTAGCTTTAATTATTTCATTTTGATATTTAGTAATTTTCTTATCTGAATTCATTTTTTTATTTATAATAGAATCAGTTTTTTTAACATTAATATTTTGCATAATTTCATTTAAATTATCATTTCTTTTATCTTCTTCCTTAAGAATATATCTATAATTATTAACGTATTGTTCAGGATTTATCTTAGCATAATATACTTCTGCCTTAACATTATCATCATTAAAATTATTAATAATATTAATAATTTTATTTTTCTTAATAGTATTATTCATATCTAATAACGGATTAATATCATTACTCTCGTCCTTATAAATATTAATAGCCCTACGAATTGATAAATTAATATTTCTTTTAGTATTAGCATTAAATAGCTTAAAAGTCTCTTCTGGAGTCTTTTCAGTTTCTAGAACAACATTTCTAATAGGTAATTTTCCTATTTTTTTAAAAGATAATTCATCAAATAACTTAATAATATTAGTATCATAATAAACAACATCACCAGTTTTATCAAACATTTTATATGTTGAAATATTATCAGTAGTAACATAAATATATTTTTTCTTCTTTAAATAATCTTTAAGTGAGGTAATAAAGTCTTTAAATAAATTATCATTATTATAATCTACTAAGAAAGATCCTGGAACATAACCAAATTTAATTTTTCCTAAACTTCTTTCTAGTAGTAGAACTGCTGCCATTAAAGTATTATCATTTTCATTAATATATCCTAAATAATATATAGTACCCTTATTACTATGAGCATATTCTACAGTTTGATAATAATTTCTAGAACTATGTAATTTAGAATAATTTTTAAATTGTGTCTCTGTAAGTTCGATAATTTTCATACTTCTTCCTCCTAAATAATTGTACCATAATTTATTATAAAATAAAATATTTTATTTAAAACTTATTATTAAAGTTTAAAATTTATAAGTTAAATTAATTAAAAAATACTAGATAATATCTTTTTATTTGATAATATCGTAGTTAGAAAGCACTTCACCCTAAATATAATATCTTAATATAGTTCATATATAGACTACAATTAGTAGGCTATATATGATAAAGTAAAGACTAAAGACTTTACTTTAAAAATAAGAAAATTTATTGCTAAGAAAAATAATTTATGATATACTTAAATAAAGAATAGAGAGTGTGATATAATGGGTATTTCAAAAAAAGAATTAAAAGATATGAATGCATATTTCAGAGCATTAAATTATATATCAGTAGGACAATTATATTTATTAGATAATCCCTTATTAAAAGAAGAATTAAAATGGAGTCATGTCAAAAAGAAAATAGTAGGACATTGGGGAACAGTACCAGGACAAAACTTTATATATACACATTTAAATAGAATAATCAAAAAGAACGATTTAAATATGATATACATATCAGGTCCAGGTCATGGAGGTAATGCTGTTGTATCAAATGTATATTTAGAAGGAACATATAGTAATACCTATCCCGAAGTAAGTGAAGATATAGAAGGATTAAAAAAATTATTTAAACAATTCTCCTTTCCTGGGGGCATAGCCTCTCATGCTGCTCCTGAGACACCAGGATCAATAAATGAAGGAGGAGAGTTAGGATATAGCTTGTCTCATGCCTTTGGAGCAGTCTTTGATAATCCCGATCTAATCGCAGCCTGTGTAATAGGAGATGGCGAAGCCGAAACCGGACCACTAGCCACTAGTTGGCATTCAAATAAATTTTTAAATCCCAAAAGAGATGGTATAGTCCTTCCAATACTTCATTTAAATGGTTATAAAATAAGTAATCCAACAGTATTATCTAGAATAAGTAATGAAGAATTATCCTCATTATTATATGGCTATGGATGGAAACCATATTTAGTTGAAGGAAGTACCACTATGGAATTACATAAAAATATGGCCCTTACTCTAGATAAAATAATAAAAGAAATAAAAAAAATCCAGTATAATGCTAGATATAATAATAAAGTAGAAAGAGTCTTTTATCCTATGATAGTACTTAGAACTCCTAAAGGATGGACAGGTCCTAAATTAGTTGAAGGAAAAAAAGTAGAAGGAACATTCCGTAGTCATCAAGTACCAATACCATTAGAAAATGATGAAGAATTAAAACAATTAGAAAAATGGTTAAAGAGTTATCATCCAGAAGAACTATTCGATGATAATGGACATTTATTACCATATTTAAAAAAATTAGTACCATATAATCCAATGGGAGCTAATCCTAATGCCAATGGTGGATTACTATTACAAGAATTAAAAGTACCAAGTATCGATAAATATGCTGTAAAATTTACCCATCCTGGTGAAATAGAAAAAGAAGATATGCGTGTACTAGGAGAATTTATAAGAGATATCATAAAAGAAAACCCTAATAACTTTAGAGTATTTGGACCAGATGAAACAATGAGTAATAGATTATCACATATATTTGAAGCAGATAATAGATGTTGGTATTTAACAAAGAAAAAAGAAGATGAATACCTATCATATGATGGCAGAATAATGGATTCATACCTTAGTGAACATACCTGTGAAGGCTGGCTAGAAGGTTATATTTTAACAGGTAGACATGGAGTATTTGTAAGTTATGAAGCCTTTATTAGAATAGTAGATTCCATGGCTAGTCAACATGCCAAATGGATAAAAGTATCAAAAGAATTACCATGGCGAAAAGAAATATCATCACTAAATTATATCTTAACATCAAATGTATGGCAACAAGATCATAACGGATATACCCATCAAGATCCCGGCTTTATTGATCATCTAGTTAACAAAAAAGCCGATATCGTAAGAATATATTTACCTCCAGATAGTAACTGCCTTCTATCATGCTTTGATCATATCATAAAAACCAAAAACTATATCAATGTAATCGTAGCCTCCAAACATATGCGCCCCCAGTGGCTTACAATGGAAGAAGCTAAAGAACATTGTGCCAAAGGCTTATCAAAATGGAACTTTGTAAGTAATGATAATAAAGGAGTAGATATCGTCCTAGTATCAATAGGAGATGCTCCAACTCTAGAAAACATCGCAGCAGTTTCAATATTAAGAAATTACTTACCAGATATCAAAATAAGATTTATCAATGTTGTAGACCTAATGAAATTAGAGCCAAGTACTAAACACCCACATGGCTTAACAAATACCGAATACAATAAACTATTTACTAAAGATAAACCAATAATATTTAATTATCATGGTTATCCAACCTTAATCCATGAATTAACTTATGAAAGAGAAAACAAAAACATAAGTGTCCATGGTTACATCGAAGAAGGAACAATAACAACAGCCTTTGATATGCGCGTAAAAAATGAAATAGATAGATATCATATCGTAATAGATATCATAAATCACTTAGATATAGCAAAAACAAGAGAAGGTAAGAAAATAATAAAATTAATGGAAGAAAAATTAAAATACCATGAATCATATATAAGAGAATATGGAATAGATATGGAAGAAGTAAGACTATTTAAATGGGAGTAGGATAAACATGGAAAAGTATAATAATAAAAGAAATATCATCTTCAATCCAAATAAAGTTCAAAAATGGAATGTTGAAAAAAATACTATCATTACTACTAGTAGAAATCATGTCGATAAATTAAGTGAACCATTTGACTATCTAAGAAAGAATGCTAATGATGGTTATTCTGACTATCAAGAATTAATTGAAGCTAATACCATTGCTAGAAAAAAAGCCATAGCCAAAGTAAAAAGATTAGAGTTAGAAAAAACAGCAGGTTATGTAACAATAAGCACCCTAACTATAATAATAACACTAGTAATAAGTATAGTAATATTTATTACCATCGGAACAATATTAGGAGGTTAATATGGAATTTAATATCTTAAATGAAAAAAATGAATTCAAATTAGGTACAATAATCACTGTCTTTTCCCTTCCTAATACTCCTAAAGAAATAGTACTATTCTCAGTAGGAGATTATGATAGTAGTGATACCGCTAGTCTAGAAGTAGCATACTTAAACAAAGATAAAGATGGTTATAATTATATTGAAGAAATAGATGATGATAAAGTATTAAAAGAAGCAATGAAAGTAGTAAAAAAAGTAATCTTATTAGGAGAACAATAGTGAAGCTAAATAAAAAAGGATATACTCTAATAGAATTACTAGCAGTAATACTTATAATAGGATTAGTTTTAGGTTTTTCTACTTATGGTATTATTAAAGCCATAAAATCCTCCAAAGGAAAAGCAGCAACACTAAGTGAAAAGAGTATTAAAGAGGCTGCTGAAACATATGCTACTGAAAAAAATGATGATAGTAATTACTGGTTAGATATTACTGATAAAGAGAATAAATATTTTTGTACTACTATTGAAGAACTTATGAATAAAGGCTTACTTGATAAAAAAGCCGAAAGTGCCAAGTTCAAAAAAAGTGATTTCGTATTAGTAAAGAAAAATAAAGTAACTAATGTTAATAGTAAAGCTGAAATATTAACTAATGATAATAATAATGATGATTATAAAGTATGTAGTGGTAATATTGTAAATGAAAAAGTTACAGAGTATCCTAAACTAGATAGTGGTACTAGTTATACTGATGAGATAGAAGTACCATTTACTGATGCTAATACTAATTCAAATAGTACTATGACTGACAAGGTATGTATGTATGGAGATAGTACTGCCAATATAAAAGAGATTGGTGTTATAGAAGGTAATACTTGTAAATTACAAGGATTAAAACAAAATGAAAAG
>OFMO01000122.1_pt1 | contig 72800 bp, 87 predicted proteins | sample 1541821 | NCBI WGS metagenome assembly OFMO01 (sample SAMN04209253, study PRJEB22552) | human gut metagenome | biome: gut; material: feces | host: Homo sapiens | place: USA: Oklahoma | reverse complement strand
CGCCAAGTCTCACGGACGTTCGACTTGAATTAAGTAAGTATGATATTTATACAGTAAAATACTTATATATAGTTTAAGCGCTTGTCAGGAAACAGTAGATTTCCGGAAGTTACAAATAAAAAATTACTGCCTTAAATATAAATTAGAGGAACGTTACAGAAAGAAGGATTTAATAATGAAAATAGGAAGAAATGATAAATGCTGGTGTGGCAGCGGAAAGAAATATAAAGCATGTCATATGTCTTTTGATAACCGTATCAAAGATTACTGGAACAGAGGATATGAAGTACCAGACCATTCTATGATTAAGACACCAGAGCAGATAGAAGGAATCCGTGAAGCTGGTAAGAAGAATACAATGGTTCTTGACTTTATCACTCCATATGTAAAAGAGGGAGTAAGTACAGGAGAACTCAATCGTCTTATCGAAGAATATACAAGAGAAATCGGTGGAATCCCAGCTTGTCTTGGTTATCAGGGGTATCCAAAGAGTGTTTGTATTTCTATTGATGATGTTGTATGTCATGGTATTCCAAGTGATCACCAGATTTTAAAGAGTGGTCAGATTCTTAATGTAGACTGTACTACAATTTATAATGGCTATTTTGGTGATGCATCAAGAATGTTCTGTATCGGTGACGTTTCTGAAGAGAAGAAGAAACTTGTCCGCGTGACAAAAGAATGTGTTGACCTTGCTCTTGCAGCAACAAAACCGTGGGGAACCATGGGGGATATGGGGTATGTCTGTAACAAACATGCTGTTGAGAATGGATACAGTGTCGTAAGAGAAATCGGTGGACATGGCTGTGGCGTGCAATTTCATGAAGAACCGTGGGTTAATCATATTGGGCAGCCGGATGAGGGAATCCTTTTTGTACCAGGTATGACATTTACGATTGAGCCGATGGTAAATATGGGAAAACCAGACGTATGGGAAGATGAAGATGACGGCTGGACAATCCGCACAGAAGATGGTAAGCCGTCTGCACAGTGGGAATACACAATTTTAGTGACGGAAGATGGAACAGAAATCCTCTCTCATTAATGTAATGTGTTAAACTGTTTGACTGGTAAGGTTGATTTTCCGTCAAAAAAATAATTATTTCAAACTCCGCTCATAAAGCAGGTTGTTCCTATCTGTTTTTGCGAGCGGAGTTGTTTTGTTTTATAAATAACATTCAAAATATTAAGGTATCAGAGAGCAGATTTGTGTGTTTTCTATAGGAAGTGTATCAGGAAGTGTATCGTATACATGAATTTAGATCGTGGAGAAACAGAGGGCTGTCTATGAGATAAAAAGTGAAAAATGAAGCCAAAAGCAAAAAAATATGCAAAAAAAATTTTTAATCCTTCAAAAGAACTTGATTTTATTGCTTTAGTGTAGTAAGATAAAGTCCATAAAAATATCTAAGGTATTGACAAAGTGGTAGTGGAAGCAGAATACTTGTCATTGAGTTGATACATTAAAGATATATTTTTCATTATATATTATAAAGGAGGAAGAAATAATGAAAAAGTTTATAAGTGTAATGTTAGTCGCTGCGATGGCAGTAACTGCATTAACAGGATGTGGAAGTAATTCAGGATCTTCATCGAAAAAGGATGCGGATAAATATTATATTGGCGGTATTGGACCGACTACCGGAGCAACAGCGATTTACGGAACAGCCGTAAAGAACGGAGCACAGATTGCAGTAGATGAAATCAATGCTGCAGGTGGTATTAACGGTAAGCAGATTGAATACCGTTTTGAAGATGACCAGAACGATGCAGAGAAAGCAGTTAATGCTTACAATACATTAAAAGACTGGGGTATGCAGATGTTAGTTGGAACAACAACAACTGCTCCATGTATCGCAGTAGCTGGTAAGACAGCATCCGATAATGTATTCCAGATTACACCATCTGCTTCTTCACCAGGTGTACTTTCCAGCGGAAACGGAAATGTATTCCAGGTATGTTTCACAGACCCTAACCAGGGTGTTGCTTCTGCTCAGTACATTGCAGAGAACAAGCTTGCAACTAAGATTGGTATTATCTATGATAGTTCTGATGTATATTCTTCAGGTATCGAAGAAAAATTTGAAGCAGAAGCTAAGACACAGGGGCTTAACATCGTTTCTAAGGCAGCATTTACAGCAGATTCCAAGACAGACTTTGGAACACAGCTTCAGAAAGCAAAAGATGCAGGAGCAGACTTATTGTTCTTACCTATCTACTATCAGGAAGCATCTATTATTTTAAAACAGGCAGATACTATGGGATACAAACCTAAATTCTTTGGTGTAGACGGAATGGATGGTATCCTTACAGTAGAGAACTTTGATACTAAGTTAGCAGAAGATGTCATGCTCTTAACTCCATTCGCAGCAGATGCGAAAGATAAGACAGTTCAGAACTTTGTAAAGACTTACAAAGAAAAATATAAAGATACTCCTAACCAGTTCGCAGCAGACTCTTATGATGCTGTTTACGCATTAAAGGCAGCAATTGAGGAATCTAAAGCAACTACAGATATGAGTGCTTCTGATATGTGTGATGCATTAAAAGGTGCTATGACTAAGATTAAGATGCAGGGTCTCACAGGTGGGAAAGATGGTCTTACATGGAATGAAAGCGGAGAAGTAACTAAGTCTCCTAAGGCTGTTATTATTAAGAACGGTGCTTACAAAGCAATGTAATTTAAATAATATATAGCCCAGGGAAGGGTTACCTGCGGGTAACCCTTTTTTGTATTAGGTTATATCCTTTTTTATATCACAGAAAGATTACGAGCTGATTTCTCTGTGATATAAAAAAGACATGAACTTTTTAAAGTTTCTAGAAACGCCGCATAAGCGGCATGGAGGTAAAGATGAGTTTTATATCCTATTTGATCAATGGTGTCAGTCTGGGTAGTATTTATGCAATTATTGCCCTTGGCTACACGATGGTATACGGTATCGCTAAGATGCTGAACTTCGCTCACGGCGATGTTATCATGATTGGTTGCTATATCGTTTTCGTTTTAATGGGCAGCTTTCATTTAAACTCTACCGTAAGTATTATTGCAGCGGTAATCGGCTGTACAGTACTTGGTGTAGTTATCGAGAAAATTGCGTACAAACCATTGAGAAAGGCTTCTCCGCTTGCCGTATTAATCACAGCAATCGGTGTCAGCTATTTTCTGCAGAACTTCGCATTAATTTTATTTGGTGCAGATACAAAGTCCTTTACATCGGTTGTAAGTATCCCTACAATTAAGCTTGCAGGTGGAGACCTTACAATTTCTGGTGTAACAATCGCAACTGTTATCAGTTGTATTATTATCATGGCAGCGTTAATGATTTTTATTAAAAAGTCTAAATCCGGTCAGGCAATGCTTGCCGTATCTGAAGATAAAGACGCAGCACAGCTCATGGGTGTGAATGTAAACAAGACAATTTCCCTTACATTTGCTATCGGTTCCGGATTAGCAGCTATTGCAGGTGTGTTATTATGTTCCGCTTACCCAACCCTGTCTCCTTACACGGGTGCGATGCCTGGTATTAAGGCGTTTACCGCAGCGGTATTTGGCGGTATCGGCTCTATTCCTGGAGCATTAATTGGTGGTATTTTATTGGGAGTAATCGAGATTTTAGGAAGAGCATATATTTCTTCTCAGTTATCCGATGCAATCGTATTTGCCGTATTGATTATCGTACTTTTAGTAAAACCTACGGGACTTCTTGGCAAGCAGGTTCAGGAGAAAGTGTAGGTGGCGTAAGAAATGAAGAAATCAAATATGAAAAGTATAAACAAACAGACAAAAAGTATGTTGATTACCTACGCTATGGTAATCGCAGTATTTATTATTGTAGAGATTATGATATCTACAGGAATGATGTCGAGTCTGATGCAGGGTCTTTTAGTTCCGCTTTGTATTTATTCTATCGTAGCAATCGGACTGAATCTTTGTGTAGGATATCTTGGTGAGCTGAGTCTTGGTCATGCAGGATTTATGTGTGTTGGTGCATTCTCCAGTGCGGTATTTTCCAAATGCATGATGACTTCAGGAATGAACGAGACACTTCGTTTTATTTTAGCACTTCTTATTGGTACCGTTGTTGCAGCGGTATTTGGATGGTTAATCGGTATTCCGGTTCTTCGCCTTCGCGGTGACTACCTTGCTATCGTAACACTGGCATTCGGCGAGATCATCAAGAACGTAATTAACGTTATGTATCTTGGAAGAGACAGCAAGGGATTCCATTTTTCCATTAAGGATAGTGCATCTTTAAATATGCAGGCAGATGGAAAAATGATTATTGACGGAGCAAAAGGTATCGTTGGTACACCAAACCAGTCTACCTTTGTCGTGGGTATTATTATTATTTTAATCAGCCTTTTTGTGTCCTTTAACCTTGTGAATTCAAGAACAGGACGTGCGATTATGGCAATTCGTGATAATCGTATCGCGGCAGAGTCTGTAGGTATTAATATTACAAAGTATAAACTGATGGCATTTACTATTTCTGCAGCTATTGCTGGTGCAGGTGGTGTTCTTTATGCACACAATCTTTCTACATTAACAGCCCTTCCTGCAAACTTTGGTTACAACATGTCCATCATGATTCTTGTATTCGTTGTCTTAGGTGGAATGGGAAGTTTCCGTGGTTCTATTATCGCGGCCGTTGTTCTTACAATGCTTCCGGAAGTTCTTCGTGGACTTGCTGATTACCGTATGTTGATCTACGCTATTGTATTAATTATCATGATGCTCTTTAACTGGGCACCAAAGGCAATTGAGTGGAGAGAGAAACACTCCTTTAAGAGAATGTTTGGCAAAAAAGAAAAAGCAGAGGAGGTACAGTAAAGATGGCATTACTTGAAGTAAAGAATTTAGGTATCTCTTTTGGTGGCCTTCGTGCCGTAGATCAGTTTGAAATTAACATTAAAAAAGGCCAGCTTTACGGTCTCATTGGCCCAAACGGTGCCGGAAAGACAACTATATTTAATATGCTGACTGGTGTATATAAACCAACAGATGGTATCATCAAGTTAGATGGAGAAGACTTAGTTGGAAAGAAAACGATTGAGATTAACAAAGCAGGTATTGCGAGAACATTCCAAAATATCCGTCTGTTTTCTCAGCAGTCCGTTCTTGATAATGTAAAGATTGGATTGCATAATCAATACAAATATTCCACTTTGACAGGTATTTTACGTTTGCCAAAGTACCGCAAGATGGAAAGAAAAATGAACGAGAAGGCAATGGAGCTTTTAAAAGTATTTGAACTTGATGATAAGGCAGATTTTCTTGCATCGAATCTTCCATATGGAGAACAGCGTAAGTTAGAGATCGCCAGAGCACTCGCGACAAATCCAAAGCTTCTTCTGTTAGATGAGCCTGCGGCTGGTATGAACCCAAATGAGACAATCGAGCTTATGGATACTATCCGTTTCGTTCGTGATAATTTTGATATGACAGTATTATTAATTGAACATGATATGAAACTGGTTTCAGGAATCTGTGAGGAACTTACCGTATTAAACTTTGGTCAGGTACTTGCACAGGGTAAGACAAAAGATGTTTTAAATAATCCGGAAGTTATCAAGGCATATCTTGGAGAATAGGAGGAAAGAACTTTATGGCAATGCTTGAAGTAAAAGACCTTGAAGTATATTATGGGATGATTCAGGCCATCAAAGGGATTTCCTTTGAGGTAAATCAGGGAGAAGTTATCGCTCTTATCGGTGCGAATGGTGCCGGAAAGACAACAACTCTTCAGACGATCACCGGTATGCTTCAGGCAAAGAAGGGACATATTCTGTTTGAAGGACAGGATATTACAAAAGTACCAGGACATAAAATCGTAACAATGGGAATGGCTCATGTGCCGGAAGGAAGACGTGTATTTGCCAACCTTTCTGTATATGAGAACCTGAAGTTAGGTGCATACACAAGAAAAGATAAGAATGAGATCGCACAGTCTCTTGAAATGGTATATGAAAGCTTCCCTCGTTTAAAAGAGAGAAGAAATCAGTCCGCCGGAACTCTTAGTGGTGGAGAACAGCAGATGCTCGCCATGGGTAGAGCGTTAATGTCCAAACCAAGAATTGTTTTAATGGATGAGCCTTCTATGGGTCTGTCCCCAATTTTTGTAGATGAGATTTTTAAGATTATTCAGAAGATTTCTGCGGAGGGAACAACCGTCCTTCTTGTAGAGCAGAATGCGAAAAAGGCATTGGCAATTGCAGACAGAGCATATGTTTTAGAAACAGGAAAGATTGCTCTTAGCGGGGATGCAAAAGAACTTATGAATAATGAGTCTATTAAAAAGGCATATTTGGGAGAGTAGGTGTTACAATGAAACATACAGTAATTACGATTGCAAGAAGTTATGGAAGCGGTGGAAGAACTTTAGGCAAGCTTTTAGCAAAGGAACTCGGTATTCACTGTTATGACAGGGAACTGCTCCGTATGGCTTCCGAGCAGAGCGGCATCAATGAAGCTTTGTTTGGACAGGTAGACGAGAAGGTGAAGTCTCTTCCGCTGTTTGGTATCAGTAAGAAGATTTACAAGGGTGAAGTATTCCCGCCGGAAAGCGATGACTTTGTATCTGACGATAATCTTTTTAACTATCAGGCCAAGGTAATTAAAGAAGTGGCAGCAGAAGAATCTTGTGTTATTATCGGACGATGTGCAGACTTTATCTTAAAAGATAATCCGAACGTAATCCGCTTATTTTTCTATGCCCCAAGAGAAGACTGTATTACCCGTGTAAAGACACAAAACGGCGGTAAAGAGAAGGATATTATCCGCAAGATTGAAAAGACAGATAAATATCGTTCAGACTATTATAAATATCATACTGGTAAGGACTGGAATGATTCCAGAAACTATGATTTCTGTTTAAATACTGCAAGCATGAGCTATGAAAAGCTTGTGGCAGTTGTAAAAGCATATATTGAACAGTATGCTTAATTTCCATGTATAAAAAAACAAATTCCTCCCATACTGAAGAAAGGAAATATTTTCAAGATTCAGTAAGGAGGAATTTTTTTATGAAAAAAGGTTTTAATATTGAAGATGTACATGGACTCGAAGTGTTAGATTCGAGAGGAAATCCTACGGTAGAGGTTACAGTGCGATTAGAAAGCGGTGCGATGGGAAAGGCTATTGTGCCATCGGGAGCCTCGACAGGACGTTTTGAGGCAGTTGAGCTTCGGGATGAGGAAAAGCGTTTCGGAGGGAAAGGCGTGGAGCGCGCCGTCACCAACGTAAATACAAGAATCTGTGACCGTCTATGTGGCTGTAATGCCTTAGAACAGAGGGAAATTGACCGTATTTTAAGGGAGGCAGACGGCACAGAGAATAAGAGTCGATATGGTGCTAATGCTATTTTAGGTGTTTCTCTAGCTGTAGCGAGAGCGGCAGCAGATGGGCTTGGTCTCCCGCTTTACCGCTATGTTGGCGGAGTAAACGGCAAAGTATTGCCGGTGCCGATGATGAATGTCATTAACGGCGGATGTCATGCGAAAAATTCAATTGATTTTCAGGAATTTATGATTATGCCGGCAGGAGCAGAAACGTTTTCCGAAGGAATTCAGATGTGTGCAGAAATTTATCAGCAGTTAAAAAAGACACTTTCTGAAAAAGGTTACTCTACCGGTGTGGGGGATGAAGGTGGATTTGCTCCAGATTTAGATTCCGCACAGAAAGCACTGGAAATTTTGCAGGAGGCAACAACACTTGCCGGATATGAGCCAGGAGAAGATATCTTTTTTGCGATGGATGCGGCGGCTTCTGAATTATATGATGAAAATACAAAGCGGTATTATTTTCCGGGAGAAAGCCGGATGCGGGAAAAAGAAATTTGCAGGAATGCAGAAGAAATGGTGCAGTATTATGAAGAACTTGTAGAACAGTTTCCATTAATTTCTATTGAAGATGGGCTGAGTGAAGAGGATTATGCTGGATGGAAAGTACTTACTTACCGTCTGGGTGAGAAAGTACAACTTGTCGGGGATGACCTGTTTGTAACTAATGTAAAGAGATTATCGGACGGTATTGAGAAGGGAATCGCCAATGCAATTTTAATAAAGCCAAACCAGATTGGCACATTATCAGAGACATTAGATGCGATTTTAATGGCACAAAAAGAGGGCTATCGCACGATTATTTCTCATCGGAGCGGAGATACCGAAGATACAACCATTGCAGATCTGGCGGTAGCAGTAAATGCCGGACAGATTAAGACAGGCGCACCGTGCCGTGCAGAACGTACCGCAAAGTATAATCAGTTAATGCGGATTGAAGAAGAACTTGGAAATAATGGAAGCTATGGCAGATAGGGAGAGAAAAAGAAAATAAAGAGAACGAAAGTTGTATTACAAAAGCTAAAAAATGAAGGAATTGTGAGAAAAAAAATATTTTCTGTCTATTTCGACTTTACTTCTGAAAAAATGTAGTCTAATATAGAAATGTATTTTTTCATAAGCAATAGATATAGGAGGAGAGAAAATGAAAAAATTACTGGCATTTATTTTAGCCGCTGTAATGACAGCATCACTTTGTGCCTGCGGATCTTCCAAAGGCGGAGCAGAAGGTTCCACATCAGCGAAAGGAAGTTCGGCAGCAGAAGAGGCAGTAGCCGCATCCGATATTAAGGTTGGATGTATCATGATTGGTGATGAGAATGAAGGTTACACTGAGGCACATTTAAAAGCAGTAGAAGAGATGAAGAAGAATCTTGGACTTTCTGATGATCAGGTAGTTATCAAGACAAACATCAAAGAAGACGAAGGCTGTTACGATGCAGCAGTTGACTTAGCAGAACAGGGATGTAACATCGTCATTGCAAACAGTTTTGGACATGAAAGTTATATTCTTCAGGCCGCAGCAGATTATCCGGACGTACAGTTCTGTCATGCAACAGGATATCAGGCAAAGAGCAGCGGACTTTCTAACATGCATAACTTCTTTACCAGAATCTATGAATCCCGTTATTTATCCGGTGTTGTTGCTGGTATGAAGTTAAATGAGATGATTAAAAATGGCGAAGTTTCAAAAGATAAATGTAAGATCGGTTATGTAGGGGCTTTCCCATATGCAGAGGTTATCAGTGGATTTACTTCTTTCTATCTTGGAGTAAAATCTGTTTGTGATTCCGCTACAATGGAAGTAAAATATACAAATAGCTGGGCATCTTTTGACCTTGAAAAAGAATGTGCAGAACAGTTAATCGCAGATGGCTGCGTACTTATCAGCCAGCATGCAGATACAACAGGAGCACCTACAGCTTGTGAAGCAAAGAAGGTTCCTTGTGTAGGATATAACATTGATATGATTCCTACAGCACCAGATGCAGCACTTACTTCTGCAACAATCAACTGGGGTCCTTATTACACATATGCAGTTCAGAGTGTTATTGATGGAACGGCCATCGAGACAGACTGGGCAAAAGGTGTAAAAGACGGAGCAGATGCAATCACAGAGCTTAACGATAAGACAGTTGCTGAGGGAACAAAGGAAGCAGTAGAAGAAGCACAGAAGGGAATCGAAGATGGAACTCTTCATGTATTTGATACTTCTAAGTTCACAGTTGGCGGTAAGACTCTTGAAGAACTCGTAGAATCTGGTGACAAGGACGCAACAAAATTAAAAGATTATATCAAAGATGGATATTTCCACGAATCTGATGTAGAAAGCGGAATGCCTTCAGCACCAGCATTCACATTTATCATTGATGGAATTAACTCCATTACAAAGTAATTTAACAATACAATCAATGACAAGGGCAGAGCGGTCATTATGGCGGCTCTGCCCGATTTTCAGTCATGGAATAAAACAGAATTTTTGTTTACAGTTAAATCAAAGAAGAAAGTAGCCAGTCTTTTTTGACTTGCCTATAAACAAATGCATGTACTCACGGAATAAGGAGTAAAAATATTTTTTGAGTACATAAAATCAGATAATGGAGGAATATAAAGTTGGAACAGACATATGCCATAGAATTAAAAAATATCACAAAACGATTTGGCAAAATTGTCGCAAATGATGGAATCAATCTCAAAGTAAAGCGGGGAGAGATTCTTTCATTGCTTGGAGAGAACGGAAGTGGAAAGACCACATTAATGAATATGATTTCTGGAATTTATTTCCCGGATGAGGGTCGCATCTTAGTAGATGGAAAGGCAGTTTCCATTCGTTCTCCAAAAGATTCTTTTGATCTTGGAATCGGAATGATTCATCAGCATTTTAAATTGATTGATGTTATGACTGCTGCCGAAAATATTATTCTTGGCTTAAAAGGAAATGCAGTCCTTGATATGAAAAAGGTGCACAAAGATATTCAGGAACTTGTAGATAGATACGGTTTTGATCTTGATCCGGCACAGAAAGTATATACAATGTCTGTATCACAAAAACAGACCGTAGAAATCGTTAAAATGCTCTACCGCGGAGCAAATATTTTAATTCTTGACGAGCCGACAGCGGTACTGACTCCGCAGGAAGTAGATAAACTGTTTGAAGTTCTAAGAAATATGAGAGATGATGGCAGAGCAATTATTATTATCACACATAAGCTGAATGAAGTATTAGAGTTATCCGACCGTGTTGCCATTCTTAGAAAGGGAAAATATATTGGAACGCTGCAGACTTCAGAGGCAACGGTAGAATCCCTTACAGAGATGATGGTGGGAGAAAAAGTTTCTCTTGATATTAACCGTCCAATGCCACATGACTTGAAAAAACGTCTTACAATCAATAACATTACCTGCACGAATGAAGATGGGCTGCATGTCCTGGAGAATGTATCCTTTGAAGCATTTGGCGGGGAAGTGCTTGGAGTTGCCGGTATTTCCGGTAGTGGACAGAAAGAATTATTAGAGGCCATTGCTGGTCTTACAAAGCTTTCATCAGGAAGTGTCATTTTCCACTCACCAGAAGGAGAAGATATTGACCTTGCCAAATATGATGCGGCGCAGATTAATGAACTTGGTGTCCGCCATTCATTTGTTCCGGAAGACCGTCTTGGTATGGGACTTGTCGGCTCCATGGGTATGACAGGAAATATGCTGCTTCGTTCTTTTCGAAAGGGAAAAGGCTTCTTTACCAGCTTAAAAGCACCGAAGGAACTTGCCGAAAAGATTAAAGAAGATTTGGATGTTGTGACACCGGATATTGACTATCCAGTAAGAAGACTTTCTGGAGGTAACGTACAAAAGATTCTTGTCGGAAGAGAAATCGCATCTTCTCCGGCGGTTCTCTTAGTAGCCTATCCAGTACGTGGTCTTGATATTAACTCTTCCTATATGATTTATAACTTGTTAAATAAGCAGAAAGAAAGAGGAGTTTCAGTTGTCTGTGTCGCAGAGGACTTAGATATGCTTCTGGAATTTTGTGACAGAATCATGGTACTTTGTGATGGCAAGGTAACAGGAATCGTAGATGCGAGAAAGACAACAAAAGAAGAAGTGGGAAGATTGATGACATCCCATAAGGAGGAACAATAATGGATAATACAGTGAAAGAGCCACTGATACATCTTTCAAAAAGAGAGGATATGTCATTTGGAAAGAAATGGCTGGTAAGAATTATTGCGATTCTTCTTTCTCTTATTGTATGTGCAGGTTTTATTTTCATAATTATTAAAATGAATCCAGTAGAGGTCTATGAAGGAATTGTAGAAGGAGCGGTAGGAACGGGCAGACGTTTCTGGGTAACGGCAAGAGATGCATTAACTTTGCTCTGTGTTGCTGTTGCGGTAACTCCTGCCTTTAAAATGAAGTTTTGGAATATTGGTGCAGAGGGACAGATCCTTATGGGGTGTGTTGCTTCTGCGGCTATGATGATTTATGCGGGCAATGCCCTCCCAACAGGCTTACTGCTTGTACTTATGTTTGTATGTAGTTTTATTGCTGGAGGAATCTGGGGAATCATTCCTGCATTCTTTAAAGCAAGATGGAATACAAATGAGACATTATTTACCCTGATGTTAAATTATGTCGCAATGCAGGTCGTAACATTTTGCATTGTATACTGGGAGAACCCGGCAGGTTCTAACTCTGTTGGAATCATTAATGCGCCAACGAGAGCAGGCTGGTTTCCACAGCTGTTTGGCCTTGATTATGGATGGAATCTTGCTATAGTGTTATTACTGACAGTATTAATGTTTATCTACATGAAGAGAACAAAACACGGTTATGAAATCGCTGTTGTAGGTGAGAGTGAAAATACTGCGCGTTATGCAGGAATTAACGTAGGAAAGGTCATCGTCCGCACAGTTGGAATTTCTGGCGGAATCGCCGGAATTGCCGGATTTATTCTTGTAAGCGGTTCTTCCCACACAATTTCTACAAGTACAGCAGGCGGCCGTGGTTTTACTGCGATTATCGTAGCATGGCTTGCGAAGTTTAATGTGTGGGCGATGGCAGTCATTGCATTCCTTCTCGTATTTATGCAGCAGGGAGCAATCCAGATTGCAACACAGTATAACCTGAATGAAAATGCATCAGAGGTAATTACCGGAATTATTTTGTTCTTTGTAATCGGATGTGAATTTTTCATTAACTATAAACTGGAATTTCGTAAAAAGCACAGCGCATAAGGAGGGAGAATGAAATGTCAGTATTAATTACCTTTATACAAAAAGCGATTATGCAGGGAATTTGTATGCTCTTTGGCGCAGACGGAGAGATTCTCACGGAAAAGTCAGGAAACTTAAATCTTGGTGTTCCTGGAATGATGTACATGGGAGGAATTGCCGGATTGATGGCAGCCTTTTATTATGAAAAACTTGCCGCACATCCAAATGGCCTTGTGGGAATGATTCTTTCTCTCCTTGCTGCATTTTTGATGGCGGCGTTTGGCGGGCTGATTTTCAGTGTGCTGACAATTACATTAAGAGCAAACCAGAATGTTGCAGGGCTTGCGCTCACAACATTTGGTGTTGGATTTGGTAACTTCTTTGGTGGTTCTCTTTCCACGCTTGCTGGTGGTGTTGGACAGATATCTGTAGCAATTACCGGAGATGCTTATCGTGCTAAAATCCCACTGTTGTCAAAGATTCCGGTTATCGGGGACATATTTTTTAATTATGGGTTCTTGACATATTTTGCAATTATTATTACACTACTTATGGCGTTTTTCTTAAAGAGAACCCGTTGGGGTCTTAATTTAAACGCTGTAGGAGAAAGTCCTGCGACAGCAGATGCAGCCGGAATTAACGTTACACTGTATAAATATCTTGCAACTGTGATCGGCGGAGGAATTGCCGGTCTTGGAGGTCTTTATTTTGTAATGGAATATTCTGGAGGAACCTGGACAAATAATGGATTTGGTGACAGAGGATGGCTTGCGATAGCACTGGTTATCTTTGCTCTTTGGAAACCAATCAATGCAATCTGGGGTTCATTTCTTTTCGGGGGACTTTACATTTTATATCTTTATATACCAGGACTTGGAAGAAGTATGCAGGAAATCTTCAAGATGCTTCCATATCTGGTAACAATTATTGTGCTTATTATCACAAGTCTTCGTAAGAAGAAAGAGCAGCAGCCACCAGAAAGTCTGGGACTGGCTTACTTCAGGGAGGACCGTTAAGCACAGAAACGGAGGAATTGAAAACATGAGAAAACATATAGCAGTGATTATAGCGTTGGTAATGGCATTTTCCCTCTGCGGATGCGGAAGCAGTAAGTCTTTGTTTCCTGAGAATACAGGGAATAAGCAGCAGACAAAGACAGCAGATAGCGGAAGCATTAAAGTAGGATATCTGTTATCTTCTGATGGGGATGCGCCTGATACCGTTGCCCGTGTACAGGGAATCCGCAAAATGCAGGAAGAGACAGGTATTGCCGATGACCAGATTATTATTGCAGAAAGTGTGAAAAAGGCAGATTGTGAGAAGAAAGCCGCAGAGCTTGTCGAAAAAGGCTGTGACATTATTTTTGCAGAAAATCCGAATTTGGAAAGTATTTTAGAAGAAGCTGCGAAAAAATATCCTGATGTACAGTTTTGTCAGGAAGGTGGAAAGCTTGCAAAGAAAAGTGGTCTTTCAAACTTCCACAATTATGATACAAGAATTTATGAAGCATATCATGTAGCAGGTCTTGTAGCAGGTGTGAAATTAAATCATCTTTTAGACAAAGGAGATATTAGTGCTTCTGAGTGTGTCATTGGTTTTGTGGCCTATGATAAAACAGCAAAGACAACAAGCTGCATCAATGCATTTTATCTTGGGGTAGAAAGAGTTTGTTCTCAGTCTTCAATTTTAGTCCGTTATGTCGGCAAAAGAGGTGTTTATGATGCAGATGGTAAGGCGGCAAGACAGCTTATTGCAGCAGGTGTAAAGATGATGGCGCAGTACACATATACAACGGCAGTTGCGACTGTTTGTGCAGAAAATGATACACCACTTATCGGTAATGATGTGAACCTCATCTCTACTGCACCAAAAGATGCGCTGACTTCTGTTACATCTGACTGGAGTAAGTATTATACTTATGCAGTGAACAAGGTGTTAAATGGAAAAGAAATTGCAGCAGACTGGACAGCGGGTTATGCAGAAGATGCAGTCGTTATTTCCCAGTTAAATGATGAGCATGTAACGGATGGAACTGCAGCAAAGGCTGCAGAACTTGAGAAGAACTTAAGAGCCGGAAATGCAAAAGTATTTAATACAGAGAAGTTTACGATTGATGGATCTTCATTGGATACATTAGCAACAAGCAATACAAACTTTAAAAAATACAAAAAATATATTAAAAATGGTAATTTACAGGAGTCTATGACACAGTCGAAATCCATTTTTGATACATTTATTGATGGAATTACGGAAAGCACACAGGATTATTTAGCAGAACAGTCTGCAGACTCTGCAGAATCCACAACACAGTCGAATTAAAAGCTTGTTTTATGGAAAAAACTGTGCTATAATAATTTAGATTTTGTGTAGATGGCAGGAGGTGTGAATTTTGGCTAGAACATTAGTAACAATTATTTTTATGTTAATATGTCTTGTGATGATTATCGTGGTAATGATGCAGGAAAGCAAGAATTCAGGGTTCGGTGCGTTAAGCGGACAGGTTGATTCTGATTCTTATGTTAGAAAGAACCGTGGTCGGACTAAAGAAGGTAAGTTGGAGAGAATTACAGCAATTCTTGGATTTTTATTCTTTGTAGTAGCCATCGGCCTTTGCCTGAAGGTTTTCCAGTAATTTTAAAGCAGACTAATGATGCCGTCTCAATTCGCAAGCTGAACTGAGACGGCTTTTTTTGACAAAGTTTTGATAGGGGAAACTAGTATATGAAAGACAGATTATTATTTGAACAGCGTAAAAACAGTATCAGGGATATGATCTATGATCCGAATTATATCCCATTAAAGCTAAAAGAGATGGCATATCTTATGGACGTGCCACATAAAGACAGAGGGGCATTAAAAGAAGTGATGGATGCTCTTGTGGCAGACGGCAGTGTGGAACTTACCGCCAGAGGCAAGTATATCAAACCGGAGAATCAGAACGTGACGGGAGTGTTTACTGCGAATGCCCGTGGTTTTGGTTTTGTGACGGCTGAGGGAGAAGAAGAGGATATTTTCATTCCGGCAACGTATGTTAACGGAGCGCTTCACAAAGATGTTGTCAAAGTAAAGGTAACAAAGAAGACTGGCGGGGAAGGAAAACGCCGTGAAGGTATGATCTTAAAGATTTTAGAGCGTGGCTGTAAGACATTAGTCGGTACGTTCCAGAAGAATACAAGCTTTGGATTTGTTCTTCCCGATGACCGTCATTATGATAAAGATATTTTTATTTCCAAGAAGCACATCAATGGTGCAAAAGATGGAGATAAGGTTGTTGTTCGCCTGACAGACTTCGGTGGAGAGCGTAAGAAGCCAGAAGGAGCAGTTATTGAGATTCTCGGAGCGATGGATGACCCGGCAACGGATGTGACAAGTATTGTTCGTGCTTATGGAATCGAAGAAGAATTTCCGAAGTCTGTTATAAAGGAGGCACAGGCTATCCCGCAGGAAATTACAGAACAGCCGGTTGGAAAGCGTGCGGATTTCCGTGACCTTCTTACCGTAACGATTGACGGCGAAGATGCCAGAGATTTAGATGATGCGATTACCCTTTCTAAAAAAGAGGATAAGTATTATCTTGGTGTACACATTGCGGATGTATCTCATTATGTAAAGGAAGATTCTCCATTGGACAAAGAAGCGTTAGAGAGAGCGACAAGTGTCTATCTTGCTGACCGGGTAATTCCAATGCTCCCAAAAGAACTTTCCAATGGAATCTGTTCCTTGAATGCTGGCGTGGAGCGTTTGGCAATGAGCTGCATGATGACTTTTGATGCGTCCGGCAATGTACTTGACCATACGATTACGGAATCTGTAATCTGTGTTGATGAGCGTATGAGCTATACAGGAGTAAAGGCAATCCTTGAAGGAAAAGAGCATCCAGAGGGTAAAAGAGAGGATATTCATGACCTGTGTTTCTTAATGAAAGAAGCGGCAGCAATCTTAAAAGAAAAGCGTAGAAAGCGTGGAGCCATTGACTTTGACTTCCCAGAATCTAAGATTGTTGTGGACGAAAAAGGCTACCCAGTAGATATTCATCCATATGAGAGAAATGTTGCGACAGACATTATCGAGGACTTTATGCTTCTTGCGAATGAGACCGTTGCCGAAGATTATTTCTGGCAGGAAATTCCGTTCGTTTACCGTACTCATGAGGCACCGGACAGCGATAAGATCAAGAAGCTTGATACATTTATTCACAACTTTGGATATTATATGAAGACAGGAAGAGAGAGTTTTCATCCTAAAGAAATCCAGAAGCTTCTCTTTTCTTTAGAAGGAGAGCCGGAAGAACCGTTAATCAGTCGCCTTGCCCTTCGTTCCATGAAGCAGGCAAAGTACACCACATTAAATGTAGGACATTTTGGACTTTCCACACAGTACTATACCCATTTTACTTCACCAATCCGCCGTTATCCAGACTTACAGATTCATCGGATCATCAAGGAGAATATTCACGGTAAATTAAATCAGAAGCGGTTAGAACATTATGAGGCAATCCTTCCATCTGTAGCACAGCAGAGTTCTACAATGGAACGCCGCGCGCAGGACGCAGAGCGTGAAGTAGATAAGCTCAAAAAAGTAGAATATATGCAGCAGTATATCGGAGAAGTTTTCACAGGAGTTATCTCCGGAGTAACTTCCTGGGGATTTTTTGTAGAACTTGACAATACTATCGAGGGAATGGTGCCAATCAACAGCCTTCTTGATGATTTCTATGTATTTGACGAAGAAAGCTATAAACTGACCGGAGAGCATACCGGAAGAATCTTTACATTAGGACAAAAAGCAGAAATCGTAGTTCGCTCTGCCGATAAAATGGAGCGGACCATTGACTTTATATTAAAAGAATTCTCTCAGTATGACGAGTATCCAGACCCAGATGATTACTATGGAGACGGAATGCCGTCAAGAAAGAAAGAGAATACAGAATCTGAAGATTTTGAGTTTGTGGACGGAGAATATCCAGCGAACCAGGAAGAATCCGAATTTGACGAAACAGGAGAGAGTCTTCCTGATAAAGACGGTATTCTTTTAAATGACTGGATTGACGATGAGGAAGCGGACCGTTTGCTGCATCTTTATAGTAAAAAGAAAATTGACGAAATCTAGAGCGTGTTTGAAAAATCATTCCTGCAATCTGCACGCCCCAATTTGCAAAAAGCATTTTTTAAATACACTCTAACAGGAAAGGGGAATCAATATGGCAAAATCAGAAGGTATTAAATTAATTGCCAACAATAAAAAAGCATATCACGATTATTTTATCGATGAAAAATATGAGGCTGGTATCGCCCTCCACGGAACGGAAGTAAAGTCCCTGCGCATGGGCAGATGCAGTATCAAAGAATCCTTTGTAACAATAAGCAATAAGGGAGAAATCCTCATTAATCATATGCACATCAGCCCTTATGAAAAAGGAAATATCTTTAATAAAGATCCGCTGCGCGTAAGAAAGCTCCTTCTTCATAAGTCAGAAATTAATAAACTTGCTGGACAGATTAAAATGAAAGGCTATACTTTAATGCCGTTAAAAGTCTACTTCAAAGGCAGCCTCGTGAAGGTGGAGATTGGTCTTGCACGCGGTAAGAAACTGTATGATAAGAGACAGGATATCGCGAAAAAGGACGCAAAACGAGAGGCGGAAAGAGACTTTAAAATCAGGAATCTGGGTTAGAAGCTTATTTTCGGCAGGCAAAGGGGATGATGTCAAAGAGAGAAGAGCCCCTATATTTGTGACTCTGTCACTGTAGGTTGAATATTCGCTAAATGGCTTACATTCAATCCTCCACTAAGGTCACAGATATAGGGGCTCTTCTTTCTTTGGCAGCTGTTTTTTGGGGGCTGGGGATGAAATTACTGTTTTAATCCCAGATAATTGAGAAGTCCCACATAAATTCCATATGCGAACTGATAAGGTTCATTAATCATTCTCTGATTGTCTTCATAGTTCGTAATATACCCAAGTTCCACGAGAACAGCAGGCATTTTCGTGTTTTTTAAGACGTAGAGAGAAGGTCTGGAAAATACACCATTATATTTTGTACTGGTGCGACGCACGATTTCTGTGACAATATTTTGAGCCAGATACCAAGCTGCGGAATCTGTGGAAGAAACGTAAGCTTCTGTTCCATTTATGTCAGGATTTTCGCTGGCATTTGCATGAATACTGATAAAATAATCTGCTGGCCAGTTATTTGCCTGCGTCACACGTTCCCTCAAGCTGCTTGTATTGCTGTATCCTAAGGTGGTCTGTGGCGTAGGGCGTGAGAGGCGGGCCTCAAATCGGTCATCTTCTGATAGAATGTCATAGAGAAAACGTCCCACTTGATAAGTGACATCCTGCTCTCGTATTCCAAAACCTTCTGCTCCTGCATTAATTCCCTCCGGATTATGTCCCTGATCAATATAAATTTTGATTGCCAAGTGATTTCCTCGTTTTTCTTTTAGTATATTCATAAATTAGATGGAAAATTCCTTTGTAAGAAATTCTACGCTATAAAAACGATAAAATCTGTGATATAGTAAGAGAAATATAAGGTAGGAGTATGTATATGAGTAATCAGGAAGATAGATTTGATTTTTCAGATAGTGAAAATCACGGGAATCAGGGGGAAAGATACAGAAAATCCTCTGAAGACAAGAATGATAATGGCAAGGCAGATGGTATAAACTGGGGAGATAAGATTTTTTCCATGATACAGGAATCTGCCGAATCTATGGATTTTGCAGAATTGAGTCATAATATTCAAAAGACAATTGATGTTGCCAGAGAAGAAATAATGAAACAGGTAGATAAGGCCAGGACAGAGGCAGCAAAGCAGATTGACCGTGCGAAAGAAGAAGCCGCCAGACAGGTGGATAAAGCAAAAGAGGAGGCCGCAAAACAGATTGATAAGGCAAGGGGATATCAAAGCAGCCAGGCATATGTGAATGTCGGACATGGAAGAAAGGTCATTGCCGGAAAGCTTAAGAAGAATCCGGGGCTTTACAGTGGACCGGCTGAAATTGCAGTAGGGGCTGCCGGACTTGGCGCTTTTGGTGGCGCAGGCATTGGTCTTGGAGCATTCCTGGGGGCAGTGGCATTTCCCATAGGTGCAGCAATTACATCCGCGGCAGTTATGATTCCATTTACTATTGTCAGTGCATTTTTACTTGGAAGAGGTATTCTTAACAGTAAAAGAGCAAGAAGAATAAGAAAATATGCAAGTATTTGGACAGGAAAGCCCTATGTTATGATAGAGGATCTTGAGAGCAGAGTAGGATGGGATAGGAAGAAAATTTTAAAAGATATTCATTTCCTTACAGATAGAGAATTGATTATCGGAGCGGAACTTGATGAGGGAGAAACGTGTCTTATGCTTACGGATGAGTCAAAGCAGCAATATGCAAGTGCTATGGCTGCAAAAAGACAGCGAGAGCAGGAAGAAGTGAAGGCAAGAGAGGCAGAAGAGGCACTAAAGGCTGCTCCATTTGAGCAAAGAGAAATCCATCGAATAAAAAAAGATGGGCAGGAGTATTTAGAGCAGCTCGCAGAGCTTAAGAAAGAGATTGTGTCTGATGAGATGCGCAGGAAGGTTGAGCAGATGGAAACGCTTACCGCCCGTATTTTTGTATGTGCATCGGAGCATCCAGAAAGTATTTCGCAGACGGACAGGCTGTTTAAATATTATTTTCCATCTGTATTAAAACTTCTTAAAGTATATGAAGATGTGGAGAAACAGCCGGTTCAGGGAGAGAATATCAGGAAAACAAAAAAAGAGATAGAAGATTCCTTAGATACGATGAATCAGGCTCTTGAAAAATTATTTGATGAGATGTTTCAGAATGTAGCCATGGATATCTCTTCAGATATTCAGGTATTAGAGGTTATGTTGAAGCAGGATGGCTTGACTGAAGACGGGATACATGCAGACCAGAAAGAGCCGATGTTGAAGTTATAAAATTTTAAGCAGCGGTGTTGGAGAATAAGTATGTCATGCATTGCATGACGCGCATCTCGCAGCAAGAATGCCGGGGCATTCTTGAAAGAATCTAAAAAAGTAGCAGAGGAAATAGCAAATAAACACTATATAAGGAGAATAAAGATATGGATATTGAAGAATTATTAAAAGAGGGTCCATCCCTTACTTTGACACCGGAAGCAGCACCGGAACTTCCAGCAGAGGAGAAAAAAGCAGAGCCGAAAGTTTATGAAGAAGAACAGTATTTGACAGAAGAAGAAAAGAAACAGGTGGATGCGTTTGTAGAACAGATTCAGCTAGAAGATTCCACATCCATTTTACAGTATGGTGCGGGAACACAGAAAAAGATGTCTGATTTTTCAGAAGGAACACTGGAAAAAGTACGTTCTAAAGATTTGGGAGAAATCGGTGATCTGTTAAATGGGGTTGTCGTGGAACTGAAAGGATTTGATGAGGAAGAAGAAAAAGGTATTGTCGGTTTCTTTAAGAAAAAGGCATCAAAAGCGCAGACATTGAAACTCCGCTATAGTAAAGCGGAGGGAAGCATCGACCAGATCTGTGAGAAGTTAGAGGGACATCAGGTGCAGCTTTTAAAGGATAGCGCTATGCTTGATCAGCTTTATGATTTAAATAAAGTATATTTCCGTGAGCTTACAATGTACATTCTTGCGGGAAAGAAAAAGCTTGAGAAAGAAACCAATGAGGTTCTTCCGGCACTTCGAAAAAAAGCGCAGGAAACGGGAAGTCAGGAAGATGCACAGGAAGTTAATGACAGAGAGGCACTTTGTAATCGTTTTGAAAAGAAGATTCATGATTTGGAGCTTACAAGAATGGTATCTTTACAGATGGCTCCACAGATTCGTATGGTACAGGCTAGTGACATTACAATGTCTGAGAAGATTCAGTCTACTCTTGTAAATACGATTCCTTTATGGAAGAGCCAGATGATTATCGCACTCGGTGTAGAACATTCCAGAGAAGCGGCAGAAGCGCAGAGAAAGGTTACGGATCTTACGAATGACCTTCTTAAGAAAAATGCAGAGAAGTTAAAAACAGCAACTATTGAAACTGCAAAGGAAAGCGAGAGGGGAATTATTGATATGGAAACTCTCGTGGCAACAAATGAGAGCCTTATGAGCACGATTGATGAAGTGATGAAGATTCAGCAGGAAGGCCGGGAAAAGAGAAGAGAAGCCGAGGGCAAGCTGGTAGAACTTGAAGATGAGTTAAAACAAAAACTGCTTTCCCAGAGTAAATAGTGTTTTAATTGTGGCTGAAAGGTCATGATTTGTTTACAGATAAGCAAAAATATGCTTATATTTTAGAAAAAATCTTATCGTTTTATTGTTGGATATTACGGTTTTATTAAAAAATATTGCAAAAGTCACATTTTAGACACATTCAACAGTTATAATGAGCCTCAGTTAGATAAATGTTCGATTATGAATTTGTGGAGGAATGAAATATGCTGAATAGAATGAAACGTGTGGCAGCCGGTTTACTTACCGCAGTCTTTCTTTTTAATATAGCTCCTGTGTCAGGGGTAAATAATGTAGCACAGGTAGAGGCTGCAAAATTAGTAACAAAAGGTAAAGTAAACTCTAGTATCTTAAACATCCGTACAAGAAAGAGTACGAAAGCAAAGAAGATTACTACTTTAAAAAGAGGAGCAAAAGTAACACTCCTTTCTAACAACTCTAAGTGGGTTGCGGTAAAAGTAAAAGGTAAGGTTGGTTATACACAGGGTAAATATATCACAATCGCTAATGGAGCAACCGCTTCTGCAACTACAATGAGCAAAGGTCAGAGTGTTGTAAACTATGCGAAGAGATTCCTTGGAAATCCTTACAGATGGGGTGGAACAAGCCTTACTCATGGAGCTGACTGCTCAGGATTTGTTATGAGTGTATATAGACATTTTGGTAAGTCACTTCCTCATTCTTCTTATGCACAGAGAAACGTTGGAAGAAGAGTAAGTAGCTTAAGCAAAGCAAAACCTGGTGACATTATTTGTTACAGCGGTCATGTAGCAATTTATATGGGCAATAACAGAGTAATCCATGCTAGTAATCCAAGAGATGGTATCAAGATTACGAAAGGTGCTGCATATCGTTCTATCGTGACAATTCGTAGAATTTTTTAATTAAGTACATAAAAAAGACGAACCCCGAAAGATAAATAATCTTTCGGGGTTTTTGCGATTTGCGTAGCAAAGGAGACGCCGCTATAGAAGATATCTTGTGCCGGATTTTCCTAGATAACTTCAAAAAGAAGTGGATATTCTAAGCTTGATTTTGTTCCGTTGCGCTAAACGTTCCATTCTGCCTGATAGGACAACCTTGGCTCGAAGGAACCTCCACTGGAGCTTCTTTCGACCTGCTAAGGCATCGAAAACGAGCTCGCAAGGTTACAGTCAGAATTCCACAGCGCAAAGTCGCAAAATTCAAGCTTAGAATAGCCACTTCTTTTTCAATTTTTTCTGAGAAATCCGGCACAAAAACTTTTATGGCGGCTGTTTACTCCAGATTCTACAAATCAGTTGAAAAAGATTTGGGGATGGGGACAGGAAAAAAAGAAATTCTGAAAGATTACTTTTCAAGGAAATTGACACTTAAAATAACTTATCAATTACTTTGAGAAGCCACAATCTATTGGAGGCTCCCCCAATCTCCTTTAAAACATAAATTCTGACTTTACTTCAGCAGCCAAAGACAGCTCACAGTAAATAAAAGAACCTATATTTGTGGCCTCGGAGCAAGGTTTGGATACGAGCGTGTATAAGCGAGTATTCAAACCGCAGCGACTAAAGTCACAAATATAGGTTCTTTTATTTGCTGTGAGCGTCTTCCTTGCCTGCGGCAAATCAGAATTTAATCATAAATGTCGATATAACTCTTCGGATTGTAAAAAGCATCTTCATTACAGCGATAAATCCGTCTCTCTTTATCAAAGGAATCCGGCAATTCTCCTTTGAACAGTCCGTCTCTGAATGGAATTTCCTGAAAGAAAATCGTATCCGGACGGGATTTTCCATTATCGCCTAAGACATAGCGGATACGTTCGATATCGCCGTCAAACCATTTTTCAAGGAGTGGGACAAGCTGTTCTCTAAATACCCGGCAAAGAGAGATAAAGCTATCTTTGTCAGGAGATTGCAGGAAGAATCCCTCGCCAAGCTGGTAGTCTGCACCTAAAAAGTAGGAGAGACGCATATTGATGGTTGTCATAAGACGCTGCAGGGAGATCCCTTCTACGCGCATACCATGTAGGATTTCCGGTTCTGGAGATACGGGACGGATGAAGAAATCGTGGTCAATTGCTCCTAAAATAGTGTCTTCACAGACGATGGAATCGCAGGTAGCAACGATGTAAAGGTTCGAAGGCAGCCGAAACTTTTCTTTAGAAAAAGGAAGCGTTATGGCTGTTTCGCTACTGGTGCCTTCGCGGCGGTTCTCGCGTAAAAGAACGGCAGTTTCTCTGAAAAGGTGCATCCAGTTTAAATCGACTTCTTCCATCATAACAACATAGCGCCCGTCGGCGCATTTATTGGCAAATTGTTTGAAAATGCCATCCTCGATGAATGGACCGCGTTTTCTCTCGATAAAACCGTCGTAGCCGTCACTGTTGATGTCAGGGTAAGAGATATGAAGGATTCGTCCTTCATCAACATACTGCTGATAATGCTCTAATACATCAGGTACGGGTTCAATATTCATCATATTGGAGTCCTTACCCTCAATAATACCGACAGCAGTCATAATTGCCTGATGGAACTTTCCTGTCTTTACCGGACCTTTGATCAGGGTGTTTTTTGGATAGAGGCGGAAGTTCTGCTCTTTACGGTCTGGATGGGTGGAAGCGATGGCATTGTCAGGATAAGGCCATACGGAATCCGGGGTAATGGAAACATTTGCTGTAACAGGAGTGCCGCTGCCTGCTCCTGTGGCAGCCCCGACCGCTGCGGCTGAAGAGGTAGCATCAGAAGCAAAAGAGCTATTGCCGGAGAAGCCAGCAGAAGCAGAGAAGCCAGCAGAGGCTGTATTTATCGAACTAGAGTCGGAAGTTCGGTTACTGCCAGCAGAAGAACCTGCTCCGGTAATAGAAGTGTTTCTGCCAGAATAGTTTCCGGTTTTTCTTGCTGGGATTTCTTCGTCATCCCCCTCTAAAGCGGCTTTATTTACAAAAGAAGAAAATTCTTCATCGCCAGCAGAGGTGCTGTCTGCAGAGATGTTTGAAGCTGTTTCATTTTCATAAGTTCTCTCATCAGAGGCTGGTGTTGTTCCATAACCTTGAATGGCTTTTGTGATAAAATCAGTGGACGCTGGTGTGCCGCCTTCTTTATAAATAATCTGTGGGCCTTGTACATCAGCAGCAGGACGGTAAGTTAATTTAGAGCCGAGTGCTGCCGCCAGAGGATCGGTGACAGAGTCAGTTCCTGTTTCACTGCTATCTCCAGTTTCAGTTCCAATTTCAACGTTTCCGTCATCTTCTATCGCAGGATAATAGTTCTGGCAAATATCTGTATAATAGGAGGCAAAGATTTCTAAAGAAGTAGAAAACAGTCCTACAATATCTTCTTCTGACATTGTTTTAAAGTCATCATAATGATAGAGGACAAATGCCTTTATTTTATCACCGGATGGAGATAAGTCAGAACTTTCAGAAGGCACGAGAGTCACCTGAAATGGTGCTGCCGTCATCAGGGTGAGCATATTGCATTTGTCGTGAATATCGAGCATGACTTCCTCGTCAGAAACGCAAGGAAGGTTCAGAGAAACTTCGATATTTAATTTATCCTCATCTAATACGGTGCGGATACCGATGAAAGCGTTATGTCCGGCATAGGACGGGATATACAAAATGTCCTGAAGAACGCCGGTAACAGTGCTGGATTCTGGGACATACCAGTCTCCTTTTGCGGCATAAGTAAAGTTCGGATATTCTTTTAAAAGTGCCTCACTTATTTTGTGGAATGTTTCGGAAGCATCTTCGCCATCGGCACGGAGGGAAAGTGCCTTATCGGAAGTATCATCCAGAGAAAATGGAGTGCCGCCCTGTCTTGATAAATAGGCTGCCATGCGGACGAATCCATTGGCATTTGTAAGTTCCACATAAGATTCATCGACAAGGTGCGCATACTCATGCTCAATAAAGTCGGTAAGTTTAGAAAGCTTCATGTAACCGAGAATAGAGTAGACATATGCATCATAATCCACTTCTTCCGGGTCTGGGCGCTCTCGTTCTCCCTCAAATTCCCCAGGAAAAGATACACGATAATATTTGTAAATATCTCTTAAATAATTAAAACGGTGACCACGCTCATCAGCGTTACAGATCTGTGTGATGGTGTTAGCATTAACATCCTGCCCATATACTTTCTGGGAGCGGGTCTGCACCTCATATTGCATTAGGAGAATATCATCAGAACTGATTCCCGGGTTGCAGTAATATTTTTCGTAAAGAAGGACAGCGGCGGCAATCCATACGGCATCTTCCTGGCTGTAACGAGTCTGGAGGCTTCGTTCCACATCACTCATAAAAGCATAATAGGATTCTTCTAATTCAGGATATAATGTACCGATTGCTTCTGTCAGTTCTGGATGCATTTTTAATTCGAGTGTTTTTGCATCGGTATTTTTTCCCCAGAAGAAAAGATACCACCAGTATTCATTACCCTCGTAATCAACTTCCGGGTTCATGCTGTTTGCCTCGCCAAGAAGCTGACCAGCAGAATTTAACTGCGATAAAATGTCTTCCTGTGTGCGTCCGCTCTCAAAAGAAAGCTGAAGAAGTGTTGCAGCATGGTTAAAGGAAGAATAAATCTGTTTGAGCAGGGAGATATTTTTTTCGTCAAGCTGGCCGGAATTTAAAATATTTGTCCACTGTTCTGTTGTGTAGCGGCTTTTGGACTGGTAATCCGCCTCATACTCATAATCACGCTGTCTTTGTTTGTCCGTAATCATAGTTGTTGTCCTTTCTTATCTTATTTTCTATAGAAAATGTAATAATTAAAATAATTAGCTTGAACCCTTATAAAAAGAAGATCCGAATAAATCCCTCTGGAAATTATCCGGATCTAGAGGTGGCAAATAGCTTACATCTCTGCTGGCTCCGCTTCAGAAGTGTGCCGTTCAATCTTTAAATAAACAATTTCCACCCGGTTTTTATCCATTTTTTTTATCGAATAGAGGTAATTGCCTTCCTTTACTGTTTCACCTTCTTTTGGAAGATGGTCGAGAAGCTCAATCATATGTCCGCCGATTGAATCATAGTCTTCGGATTCAATTTCTGTACCAAGGACATCATTTAGATCGTCAAGCTTGGTGCTTCCCTCTATCTCATATTCATCGGTGCCGATACAACGAATCGCATCTGTTTCGGACTCGTCAAATTCATCTTTGATATCACCGACGATCTCTTCAATAAGATCCTCTAAAGTAACAAGTCCTGCGGTAGAACCGTACTCGTCAAGAACGATGGCAAAACTGATAGAGTTATTGCGCATCTCCTCCATTAAAGTGGAGGTTTTCTGATATTCATAAGTAAAAAATGGTTCTCTCAGTACCTTGTATATGTCAAATGCTTCATTGCGGTGTGTCTCCCGGTAAAAGAATAAATCCTTTAAATTAAGAATCCCGATAACATTGTCCTTACTCTCCTCGTAAACAGGGAGTCTTGAGTACTGTTCTTCTAAGAAAATCTCGACCAGCTCATCATAGGACATATCAACGGAAGCAAAAGAGACATCAATACGTGGAAGCATAATGTCCTTTGCGACAGAATCACCGAAATCGAATACATTATTTATAAGCTCTTTTTCTTCTTTTTCGATTACGCCGCTCTCCTGACTGACATCAACAATCGTTCGAAGCTCTAATTCTGTTATAGCCTGTCCGCTTCCTGGTTTAATCCCGAATAAACGGCATAAAAGACCACTGAAAAGATTCACTACATAGATGACAGGAGTAAGTACGGTTGTAATCGTATAAATTATTCCAGAATACAGAAGAGCCATGCTCTCGTTCTTCATAGTAGCGATTGTTTTTGGGGTAATCTCACCAAAAATTAAGATAAGAAGAGTAAGAATACCTGTTGCAAGACCAACAAAAGTGCTGGTGTTCTTTCCAAGACCTGCCTGTGATGCAAGGCTCATTGCCAATGTGGTGGTCAGAGAAGAAGCCGAAAGGTTTACAATGTTGTTACCGATTAATATGGCACTTAACATCTTTTCTGGCTTCTCTATCAGAGCAAGCACTCTGGCGGCTTTTTTATTGCCCTGATTTGCAAGGGCACGCATCCGGTGCTTATTTACCGTAGTAAGGGCTGTCTCTGCGGAAGAAAAGAAAGCAGAAAGCAGTAACAATATTAACAGAATCACAATTTGGCGTATGGAACTGGGGTCCAAAACATCATCTCCTTTTAAAAAAAATATATTTGTATTATTATATTTTATAAAGGTTGTATTGTCAATCATGGTGTAAAAATATGTTTGTGTTTTATGCGGTTTTCTTTTATAATTAGAGACAGGTAATAATGAAGAAGGGAGAGGGAATATATTGAAGCAATATCTTTTATTTGATCTGGATGGGACATTGACCGATCCGATGGTGGGCATTACCTCCTCCGTTCAGTATGCTCTGGAAAAGTTCGGGATTCATGTAAAGTACTTAAAAGATCTGATTCCATTTATAGGGCCGCCGCTTGATGATTCTTTTCAGGAGTTTTATGGACTTTCTAAAGAAGATGCCGGGAAGGCAGTGGAATATTACAGAGAGTATTTTGCACCAAAGGGAATCTTTGAGAATGAGGTATATCCGGGAATTCCAGAAATGTTAAGTCGGCTTGTAGAAGCGGGATTTACATTAATTGTAGCTACTTCAAAGCCAGCTGTATTTGCAAAGCAGATATTAGAACATTTTGGCCTTAGCGATTATTTTTCCTTTGTCGGGGGAAGCGAATTAGACGGCACACGAAAAAGAAAGGCAGAAGTCATTGGTTACATATTAGAGACCTGCGAGATTAAGCCCCAAGATGCCATCATGATTGGGGACAGAAAGCATGATATTGAGGGGGCAAAGCTTTGTGGCTTAGAATCTGTCGGTGTACTTTACGGTTACGGGTCAGAGGAAGAATTATCAAAAGCCGGAGCAGATCATATCATAAAAGATGTGAAGTTGTTAGAAGAATATCTTAGAAAACAGGGAGAAAACCCGGATAATCTTACCTGGTATGACCGTTTAAAAGGACGGACAGGAGGAGAAGGAAAGGAAACAAAAATGATTCGATTTGGAATGATTGGAACAGGGAAGATTGCACAGAAGTTCTGGCAGGCAAACCGCTATGGAAAAGATTTTGAACTTACAGCGGTGTATTCAAGAACATTAGAGAGAGCGAGAGAGTTTGGTTTTCAGAAAGGCAGGCTGCAATATTTTGATGATTTAGAGGCATTTGCAAACAGTGACTGTATTGATGCGGTTTATGTGGCAAGCCCGAACTGCTGTCATCACGACCAGGTTATGACATTGCTAAAAGCAGGCAAGCATGTTTTGTGTGAGAAACCGATGGCTTCGAATTTAAAAGAAGCGGAGGAAATGTTTTCGGAAGCTGAGAAGCAGAATCTGATACTTTTAGAGGGAATGCGTTCTATTTATGCGCCAAGCTTTGAGAAGATGCTTCCGTATATGGAATCGCTTGGTAAGATTCGAAGAGCAACCTTACAGTATTGTCAGTATTCTTCCCGTTATGATAATTATAAGAGAGGAATTATTGAGAATGCATTTAAACCGGAATTATCAAATGGAGCATTAATGGATATCGGTGTGTATGTGGTGGCCTGCATGATTCGGCTTTTCGGTGCACCAGTTTCCATCAAGGCATCAGGAATCAAGCTTTCCAATGGTGTGGATGGGGCAGGAACAATTCTTATGGAATATCCGGATATGATTGGAGAGGCCATTTATTCTAAGATTACAGATTCAGCGATGCCAAGTCAGATTCAGGGAGAAGATGCTTCCATGCTTGTGCAGGAAATTGAGAATATCAAAGATTTACGCATCGTGAGAAAAGGAGTGGTACAGTCCATTCATTTTGAACAGTCTGATAATATTTTAAATTATGAGACACAGGAATTTATTAAAATGATAAAAACGGGCATGGGATGGGAGAAATCACGAGAGATTACTTTAGAGACCATGAAAGTTTTAGATGAGGCGAGAAGACAGCTTCATATCGTATTTCCAGCGGATGAGAAATCACAGGAAAAGAAAAAACAAAAAAAGACCGCAAAAGAGGAGGAGTAAAGTCATGGCAGGTCAGACAGAATTTTTACAGGCAATTCAGGAATTAGAACGTCTTGGAGAGACAAACGGCAATCAGTTATCTATGGAAGAAATCAATTCTTATTTTTCTGACATGAAGTTAGAGGAAAAACAGCTTGATTTTATATGTAATTATTTTGAATCCCACCACATTTATATTACGAATCGTGTGCAAAGATTTGAGGAAGAAATCGGGGACGAGGAGATTCCGAATAAAGAAGATCCGATGGATGCAGAGATTGTAGCTTTTTACTTAAAAGAGATGGAAAAAGCGAATTCATTATCTGGGGAACAGGAAAGAGTAATTGCAAGAAAGCTTGTCAGCGGTGATGATACGGCAAGAAACCTGCTGATTGAAGCGAATCTTTCCCGCGCAGTAGAGATTGCCAAAGAATACGAGGGAAGGGGACTTCTCTTAAGTGACTTAATTCAGGAGAGCAATATTGGGCTGATGGTTGCTGTGAATGAATTTGAGCCGGATATCGATAAAGATTTCCATACATTTTCTGAGAAAATGATTCGCAAACATTTAGAGGAGACATTAGAAGAATATAATTCTTCCACTCGTTCCGCAGTAAAGATGGCAAACCGTGTGAATGAAATGAATGATATTGCGACGGCATTTGCAAAAGAGTATGAAAGAGAGGCAAAACCGTCGGAAATCGCAGAACGTATGGGAATTACGGAGGAAGAAGTAAGAGAGCTTATGAAAGTATCTCTTGATGCAATTGCGGTTTTGAATCAGGATAAGTAGGCTCACAATTATTTGGAATTGTGTAGACTTTTCAAAATAAATTTGTATCTATTCAAAAACGTGTAGAATGACAGAATAAGTATGTCATGCATTGCATGACGCGCATCTCGCAGCAAGAATACCGGGGCATTCTTGAACTATTCAGAATCCTGCAGATTTTCGATAAACATGCGAATTCGTTCTGAATAGTTACAAAATTGTATAATAATTTTGAATTGTCAACATATAATGTAACTAACAGGAACAAAATTGTTTTAGATAAAGAGGAAAAAGATGAGATATGAAGAAGAACTGATTGATGAGGTCAGAGAAAAAAATGATATAGTCGATGTGATTTCCTCTTATGTTTCGTTAAAAAAGCGAGGTTCGAACTATGTAGGGCTTTGCCCGTTCCACAATGAAAAGAGCCCGTCATTTTCTGTCAGCCGGGACAAGCAAATGTATTATTGCTTTGGCTGCGGACAGGGCGGAAATGTCTATACATTTCTTATGGAATATAACCGGCTCTCCTTTGTGGAGGCATTGCAAAATCTGGCACAGAGGGCCGGAGTAGAACTTCCAGAAAGGGAACAGACGGCAGAGGAAAGACAGCAGGCGGATGCCAGAGTGACACTTAGAGATATGAATAAGGAAGCGGCAGTATATTTCCATTATCTTTTAAAGAGTGAGAGAGGAACACAGGCGCTTTCTTATCTTAAGAATCGTGGGCTGAGCGATGAGACGATTAATCATTTCGGACTTGGATATGCAGACATTTACCGGGATGATTTATATCAGTATTTAAGGTCAAAGGGATTTACGGATTACCAGATGAAGGAATCCTCTCTTGTAAATATTGATACAGTAAAGGGAAATTATGATAAGTTTTTTAACCGTGTTATTTTCCCGATTATGGATATGAACCAGAGAGTAATCGGTTTTGGCGGCCGTGTGATGGGAGATGGAGAACCAAAGTATCTAAATTCCAGAGAGACTATTTTGTTTGATAAGGGAAGAAATCTATATGGATTAAATTATGCAAAGAGATCGCGAAGTAATGCGATTATTTTGTGTGAGGGCTACATGGATGTCATCTCGTTACATCAGGCAGGATTCACCAATGCAGTTGCTCCGCTGGGAACGGCATTTACACCGAATCAGGCGATGCTTTTAAAGCGGTACACGAATGAAGTTATTTTGTCGTTTGACAGTGACGGAGCTGGAATAAAGGCGGCACTTCGGGCCCTGCCAATTTTGCGGCAGAATGGTCTGAGGGGCCGGGTGTTATCCATGAAGCCATATAAAGATCCGGACGAGCTGATTAAGGCAGAGGGAGCAGAAAGCTACCAGAAGAGGATTGATGAAGCAGAATCTGGAAGAATGTTTGAGTTGCTTGTCCTTTATGGACAGTATAATCAGCAGGACCCGGAAAGCCGGACAGAGTTTCTTCATGAAGTGGCGAAAAAGTTAGCACAGATTGAGGAACCGTTAGAACGGCAGACCTATCTTACATCAGCGGCTAACCGTTTTATGATAAGGAAGAATGACCTTGAAAATCTTGTGAACCGTTATGGATTAGGCTATCAGTATGAGCAGGTGAATGAGCAGTATAAGACGGCACCGGAAACAGAAGAGCGGCGGAAGGAAAAGAAAAAAAATACGAAAAACCAGCCACAGAGACTTCTTCTTACCTGGCTTGTGGAACATCCTGATATGTATCAATATATCCGGCCGTATATCGGGGCAGATGACTTCATTGAGCCGCTGTACCATTCGGTGGCGATTATGCTTTTTGAACAATTAGATAAAGAAGAGAAAATAAATCCGGCAGCAATTTTAAGTCGATTTACCGATGCAGAAGAACAAAAAGAAATTGCGGCAATCTTTAATACACATTTAAAATACGGACTTTCCTCCGAAGATGAAGATAAAGCGCTTTCAGATGTAGTGCGCAAAGTGAAACTTGCAAGCATTGAGGATGAGATGGTTCATACCAGTGATATTATGCGCTGGCAGGAACTTTTATCCCTGAAAAATAAAATGCAGAAATTTAGTATAAACCGAGTATAAAGCTGGTAAAACTAAGAGCAGGAATAATGTACGCTGGGATTTGCTATATCTTGTATAATCAAAAAAGCAGACTCCTGGAGTATGTAAGATTTGGAGGGTGTATTTTGGGCAGGAAAGAACAGATTTTTGGCAGCCAGATGAATTGTCTGCTTGAGAGAGCAAAGAAGCAGAAGAACGTGGTAGAACTTCAGGAGATAAGAGATGTCTTTCAGAACAGTCCTCTGACGCAGGCACAGCTTGAGCGTATTATTGCTTATCTGGAAGAGCAAAAAATCGATGTACTGACTATGCCCGATATTAATGCGGATGATATAGAAGATGATGTGGGAGAAATCGATTCTTTAAACGATATGGATGTTTTTCAAAAGCCAGATAGGATTGGAAATGTACAGGTAACTGCAGAAATTGAAAAAGGCTATGAAAAAACAGCAGAAGAATCGGAGAACTCATTTACAGAAAGAGGTAATGCCGAAGATCCTGTTCGTATGTATTTAAAAGAAATAGGCAGGATTCCATTATTAAGTTCTGAAGAAGAGATAGAGCTGGCAAAACGTATGGAGGAGGGAGATGAGGAGGCAAAAAAGAAGCTTTCCGAAGCCAATCTTCGACTTACGGTAAGTATTGCTAAGCGGTATTCCGGCAGGGGGATGCAGTTTCTTGATTTGATTCAGGAAGGCAATCTTGGACTGATCAAAGCGGTAGAAAAGTTTGACTACAGAAAAGGGTATAAATTTTCTACCTATGCTACCTGGTGGTTTCGGCTAGTTACTGTATAACAAAAACTAAAAAAATATAATATCCTCCACGTAAGTGTCGGGGGATATTTTTATTTCTTTTACAATGCTTTTCCAAAACACCTGCTTGTCTTGTTCACCTAACTGTATATACATATCTTTCCAACCGTCAGGAAATCTGCTTTGTATTTTTTTCTTAGTTTCTAGTTCTTCCGTTGCGGCGGTCTGGGATAGTTCTTTTAATTCCTTTGATATAGCCTCATATCTTTCGTCATAGTATTCTTCTGTTATCCTACCTTTTTCAAACATTTTATTAATTCTTCCCAACTCGCTGGATAATTTTTTCTTTCTCTTTTCCGCATCGTTTCCGCCTGCCTTCACACGACCTTCTGCCCTTAATACATCTAACTGTATTTTTTCTTCGATGTGATTGAGCATATATGTTTCTAATTTTTTTTCTGATCGCGTGTAGGTCTTGTGCTTTTGTGCGACAGAGTGGGGGCAGTGATATACTTTGTACTTTTTTCCTTTTTTGCCTATTGCACACCCGGAAAGCCTGCAACCGCAAATCGGGCATTTCATCAAGCCGGAGAAAATGTAAATACGCCTCCTGCAATCTGTCCAAGTTTTTTGGCTGGATACTTCGTTGATTTTTTGCGCTTGCTCCTCTGTGATGTACGGCTCACAGTAGTTTTTTACTCCATACATTTCGCCGCGATAAGCTGGGCTAGACATAATCTTAACCAACCTCGTCCTGGTTCTTACAAAACCAGGGTATTTACTTAAAATATAGTCGGCGGTTCCTGCTTTTGAGAAGGTCTGGAAATAGTGCTCAAACATATCCTCAATTATTCCTCGCGTCTTTTCGTCTTTTACAATCTTTTTCCCTTCTATGCGATAACCTACCGGCACTTTTCCGCCAATATATTCCTTGTTGTTCCGTTTAAATTCCATAACAGACCGTATTTTTTCGCTGTCTCTGTCTGCCTCTGCCTGCGCTACGGACAGCATAATATTCACTTTAAATATTCCCTGACTTGTCTCTGTCTCATAATCCTCCCAGATAGCCCTCCAAGGCACTTTACACGCATCAAGGACACTTTGTACCTCATAATACCCTGCAACAGCTCTAAACCACCTGTCAAGGCGTGTGAAGAGTATTATATCAATCTCGTGTTTCTTGCAATCCTCAAGTAACTGCAAAAGGGCAGGGCGTTTTGTGTATTTTTTACGTGCAGATATGCCGGCATCGTTATAAATACCAGCAACCGTATATCCTTGCTCTTCACAATATTTTTCAAGCGCATCTATCTGCGAATCAACGGACAATCCACTGTTCTTCTGCTCTTGCGTGCTTACTCGCACGTATAAAGCGGCTCTTTTCATTTATTTCCCTTCCTGCCTTCGTACCTCCGGGGCGGGTGCTGCTATCTACATACAACTAAGCCTGTCTATTAGCTTTTTTCTAAGCTTTTCGTATTTCTCGGTTATTTCTTCACTATCCGGAAAGTTAACCAAGCGAAAACAAGCATTTTCAAATTCGTTAACCAATGCTATGTTTTCGTATCTTTTTAATTCTATAGCTTTTTGCGGCAAATCGTCATAAAAAACTTTTAAATCGACACCTAGAGCGCCTGCGATTTTTGATAAGGTCTCTACCTTTGGCTTCTTTTTTCCGACTTCGTACTGGTAAATCATGGCAGCTGAAACACCTAGACATTTAGCAAGTGCCGCCTGCGAAACTCCCTTTTGTAGGCGCACAGTTTTGATTTTTTCTCCTATCATTGACAAAGTTACATCTTCTAATGCTTTTTCTATTGCATTTCGGCACTGTTCTTGGTTAAAATCTTCGACACCTTCATGTACGGTATCAACGGAAGTGTAAAAATATGGCTCACCGCTTTTTGTGTAATTATATCCAAGATTTAAAGCGGCAGCAAGTTTGGCTACTGTATCTTTCTTCGGATTCAATCTCCCGTATTCATAGCGTTGAATGGTATATGTCGAAAGTCCGCTTTTTTTACCAAGCTCTTCTTGCGTTAACCCCTGCCTTTTTCGCGCTTGTCTTAATCTATCTGAAAAACTCATAATTTTTTCACCTCTCTATATCTCCTCTCTTGATTTAATCATATTGTACATGATAATGACTATTATGTCAAGAAAAAAATACACGAAAACGTATTATTTTTTATATTCCACGATGTCGCACACCTGACAGTCCAATTTCTCGCACAAATACATAATTGTATCTATGTTCACGTTTCTGTCGTGTCGTAACTTGTTGACCAGTGCCGGGGAAAGATTAAAACTTTCCTTATCTAATAGATTGGAACGCTTTAGCCCTCTGCGTTCTAACGTGTCCCATAAATTACTATATGAGATACTACCTTTATATATGTTACTTCTTTTTCTTGCTCGTGTTTCCATTTCGAAACCTCCTTTAATCGTTATAAATATATAGTACATTATTTTGAAATAAATATCAAGAAAAAAATAATATATTTTCGTGTATTTTTCTCTTGACATAATAGTCACTATCGTGTATAATAAGATTAAATCAAGAGAGGAGATACAAAGAAATGAAAAAAACAGTTAAAAGATACAACTTATCAAACATTATGAAAAACGCATGGGAGTTAGTTAAAAAGGCAGGTCTTTGCATCTCCGAAGGATTGAAATTAGCATGGAAGGAAGCAAAGAACATGGGAGAAACAATGGAGGAAAAGCTTATCCGCCTTGGCTATAAGGTGTGGGAGAAGGGCGACATGAAACGCATCTATATTAATGACTTTCAGAAATATTTGGAAGTCGAAGAAACTAATACGCCAGCAGCAATGGGAAGCGGCAGAATAGTGAACGGTATTTGCACAGACGAATGTAATGCTCCGACACGACGTCAAGCATTAAGTCTGATTGATTGGGGATTTGGCGCAAAATTATATTATGATTGCAAGAAAGAAGACTGGGGATGCAAAAATCCAGGCAGCAACTTAATTAAAAAAATCCTCTGGACAGTTGTCGATAAAATAGAAGTTTTATAATAAATACCCGCCCGGCGGCGGAACCGCCGGAGAAAGAAGGAAAATATGACAGCAGAAGAAAGAAACAAGTACATAGAGTTTATGTACGATTATAAAAATGAATATAATTGTGAAAATTGCCCGGAAAATAGAGGGGATTTTCCGCATGACAGATTACCTTGCGGACAACAAAATTGCTGGGTAACCTGCCACTGTAAGGAGATGTAAATATTATTACCGCCCGGCGGCGAATTCCGCCGGAGAAAGAAAGACGAGGAGAAATTATCATGTTAGGAATTTTAAGAAAAGAATTAGTAGGAAATATAGTATCATTTTATGAATTAGACGAAATTATGACAGAGTTCGGGTGCCCTTCTGAACTGGACTGGATAAACGATGAGGGCGCGTGGGATGATGTTTTAAAGGATAAAAATATCTTTTATAAAGTTCCTGATTCTGACGACCATTTTGCAATTTCTTTTGAAATTGAAAGCGAGTACAATTCGGAGGAAGAAAGTGCAGATTGCACACTTGTTAATATCGTTAATATAGAGGTTCAGTAATTAAGTATCCGCCGCGGAGGTTGCGACGGCAGGAAGGAAGAAAACATGAAAAAGTATAACGTATATAAAGCTACGCGAGAGATTAAAGAAAGAGACATTTCAGAAATAGTGCAGGGGTGTACATTTTTTTGCGATGGTGTTTCTGAAGAATTAATAAAATCTTGTGATACACTAGAAGAAGCAAAAGAAGTCTTGGCGAAATATAAGACAGATATTACAGCTTACGGCGGGTGTTATCTGGTTACGGAATACTGTGTTCTACCAGAAATCTATGACGAAGACGGCGAGATCGTGGAGTCTGGCGACATCGAAGAAATTACAGAAATGAAAATCAGTGTCGAGGACGAAGAGTGGAACGTTGTAAAAACGTTTGATAATCTAAAAGAGGCGGACAATTTTATACATAGTGACGAAAGAGAATTGACGCTGATTTATTAGGATGAAAGGGGGAAATGGCATGCAAAAATTCAATAAAAGGAGAAAACTAGATAGATTCTTAGCTAGCTTGCCTGAAGACATGGTTTTTAAGTCAAATAATGAGTTCCGCATAAAAATGCCAAATGGATACATTAGTATTGGATATTATTACCATGATTATCATGCATTTGGAGGACATCGTAATTCTGAATACAATACTATACAAGAAAACATAGATGCAGTAAAAGAACTTATTGACAAATATGGAAAAGGAGAGTAGGATATAGATAAGGTTTTTAATAGCTCCATTTTGGGATGTAAATGTTAGCTTAGTTTTGTACCTTAAAAACATTAATAGTTCCATTCTGGAAGGCAAAGCACTTGTTTCGACAGGTGCTTTTTTATTATCTTGAGGAAAAAAGAAAAGAGGGAAGAACTGATTCTTCCCTCTTGTTAGTTGTCCTGTTAGTGGACTAATTATTTTAAATTAATAGTTATCTTCTTGTCTGTCCAAAACGAAGCACTATATTCTAAAATCACTTTCTTTGCATCTTTTGGCACTTCGTAATATGCTGTGAAGCTTACGTTCTTTCCCGGAGATAAATTAGTGTTAACAAAATCACTGTCTCCTATGTATTGCTGTTCACAAGCTGAATTGTCCGCATAGCATTCGCAGTCAGATACAGACACATATTTGTCGCCTTTTTCTGCAATATTTTCACAAGTAAAGTCTACAGCTACATATTCACATCCATCTTTTGGAGTAAAGTACTCTCCACCATCATATCCAAATTCAGCCTTTTTAGCAGTTACTTTTAAACCGTCATTCTCAAAAGATTCGCCAACCTTTACGCTGTCTTTCTCTTTTGCTTCTTCTTTTTTAGCAGTTTCTTTCTTAGCCGCTGTTGTTGCTGTGGTACTCTTTGAAGAATCAGTGGAAGAACTGTCATCGTCACCACCACCCATTGCCATTCCTAAAACAGCCAGAACGATGATAATGATAATTACCCATTTCAGCTTGCCGCCCTGTTTCTTTCGGCAATGAGGACACACTTTAGCTTTTGCGTCAATTTCTTCTTTGCAATGCTTGCAAACTTTAGTTTTTTCTTTGCTCATATTTTCTGCTCCTTTTTATTATTACCTTATTGCAAATATTAGCAAAATGGTTTGTTGTAAATAAATTATACAATAAATAAAATGATTTGTCAGTATAAATTTAAATAAATCCGCATATTTCCTTTAACAAAAACATAAAAATATTATAACAAATTAAAAAAAGGTGGGGTTGCATGGATTACAAGAAAGAAATTATTAAAATGCTTGATATGGCAGATGAGCGTTGTTTGCGGCTCATCTACGTACACATCAAGGCTTTACTAGGGCTGAAATAATCAGCCCTTTTTGTTTTCCTGCATTAGCTCCACCATTTTCTGTAGAACTTCCCAGTCGGATTCATCTAATGCCGAAAGCATCGAAATAAATTTCTTTTTAAAAGAATCTTCCTCGCTTTTCAGTACATCACCGACAAAGTTTTCTATCTGTTCATCTCTTGTTAATTCAATAAACATTTCGCCGTTTCCAGTTCGTAGCCAATCTTCATTGACGTTAAATTTAGTACATATGTCCTGTATTGTTCGTTCACTCGGCTGTTTAACCCCTGAACATAATTGTGATACAAAAGCCTGTGATACATTAAGTTTTTCAGCGAAAGCTGTTTTTTTCATCCCAAGACTCTTTATCAGATAATCAATTCTTTCGTTAAGACGATTCATTTTTGACACCTCCTTTCTAATTAGTATAGTACACCATGGTAATTACAAAGTCAACAAAAAATATAACTGAGTTATAAAAAACTATTGACAATTTATCTGAGTTATGATAAAGTATAACTAAGCTAAGAAACACAAAACAATCACACAGGAGGGAAAACAAAATGAAGACGGTAAAAAACGTTATCAAAGGACACATGGCACACGATGAAGTAGAGGGGTTAATTATTATTAACCCTAATACAGAAGACATAGCAATATACGCCGGAAGCCTTGGAGGGTATATGGAACCTTGTGACACAATGAAGGATTTTAAAAGAGAAGTTGACAATATGAAAGTTGTAAAAAGTTCCATAAATTGTGGAAATCATTTATTTATAATTGTTGAATAGCCGAAACGGTCAGAAATGACCGTCTGCCGGGAATGACCTCCCGGTACTGATGATGGCAGGTCGAGAAAGAGAGGTGTTGAAAAATGTCAGAAAAAGAAAAACAGATTCTTGAAGCTATAACAAAAGCTATTCCTAATATGTCTGAATTTAATAAAGGCTACTTGCTTGGCATGGGTGAAGCGATGGCGAGCAATAAGAAGCAGGAACGTGAAGAACAGAAGGAAGGTGACTAGATGAAAAATATTCAAATTTTCGAAAACAATGAGTTCGGTTCAATTCGGACCCAGATAATTAATGACGAACCGTACTTCTGCTTAGCGGATGTTTGCCACGCATTGGACCTTGAACAACCTAGCAGAGTCAAATCAAGATTAAAACCCGATGGGGTTACTACTGGTATGGTCATCGACAGCGTAGGTAGGAGACAAAATGCAAACTTTGTGAACGAACTTAATCTTTACAAAGTAATCTTCCAGAGCCGCAAAGAAAGTGCAGAACGCTTTACTGACTGGGTAGCCGGAGAAGTTCTCCCGTCCATCAGAAAGACAGGTGGTTATCAGAAACCTGCAACAATAGCGGAGCAGATAGGCTTACTCGCCACAGGCTATGGAGACCACGAAGACCGTATAAAGAACCTTGAGAGTAACATGGTAATTGACTACGGACAACAACAGGCATTGCGACAGCACGTCAATAAAGCTGTTTTAAATGCATTAGGCGGCAAAGATACAGAAGCATATGCATATATCAGCAAAGTTGTATTTGCAGAGTGCAACAGGGATTTGCAAGACAGATTTAAAGTTAACAGCCGGAACAACATCCCTCGTAAACGATATGAGGAGGCTATTGATTATGTAGACAACTGGGAACCGAAAACAAACACAAAGTTGAGAATTGACGAATATAACCGTCAACAGAGATTTGAGGTATAGGAGGTAAAAAAATGAAGGCTATGTACAGTTTGCTGACCATTGTGTCAGTAGCGTTGATTATCTGGATCTCGTCCAGTTGGGTTGGTGTGGTAACACATACCGCCGGAAAAGATTATAGCAATTATAATTTCTTCGTGATGTTAGGAGGTGAATAAAAAAATGAATGAGCCTCCAAGAAAAGAGTATGTTATTAGATTACTCTACACCCTCTTAGGACGACAACAAGGTGTAGAGTATGACAAAGTGTTTTACACCGATAAAGACGGCGTAGAACACGAAGTGAAAAAGGAAGAGCCCTACCATTAAGCTCTTGCCAAATAAAACATAACTAGATTTTACAAAAGACTTGGCAATTTGTCAAGATAGGAGGTAGACATGGCGTACATCGTTATTCAGGATTGGATGATATCAGATTTACAGTTAAAGGGGAATGAGCTCCTCACATATGCCCTTATTTACGGCTTTTCGCAGGATGGCGAATCAGAATTTAAGGGGTCATTGAAATATATTTCCGAATTTCTTGGCGTATCAAAAAGAACTGCACAGAGAAGCATTGAAAATCTTGTAGACCGAGGAATAGTTGAAAAGAGAGTAGAGGAGATTAGCGGTGTGAAATTTAACCGCTATATGGCTCATGAAAAAGCTGACACCCCTATAGACAAAATGACCACAGGGTATAGTCAAAATGACCACGGGGGTATAGACAAAATGACCATGGGGTATAGACAAAATGACCATGGGGGTATAGTCAAAATGACCACCAATAATACTAATATATATAATACTAATAATAATACTAGTAATAATACTAAAGATAAAGGCACGCCCGCAAAGAAAGAACCAGAACAGTACTTTGAGGACGAAGAACTAAATGATAAGTTTTTGGAATTTCTAGCCATGCGTAAGAGAGTTAGAAAACCAGTCCAGACAGATAGAGGAATGAAAATGTTACTCACAAGTTTGCACAAATTATCTGGCGGTGATGTTGGACTGATGAAACAGATTATAGACCAGTCACTCGATAATGAGTGGAAAAAGTTTGTTGCGGTAAAAACAGGAAATGACAGGAAGAACAACATTAACAACCGACTATATGACGATATACAGCACTGGGCAGCACAAAAAGAACAGGAGGGAGGCGGAATGTATGACGATTTCGGAGTTCTCTAAAATCGTAGCCGCATTAAAGACCGTTTATACGTCTCCGGGGTTTATTCCTAACGAGCCAGCGTTAGATATGTGGTACCGCCTGGTAGGCAAGAACAACGACTACCAGACAATAAGCGTGGCGGCACAGATGTACATGACAACAGGTAAGTTCCCACCGACACCAGCAGATATTTTGGAGTGTGCCAGCAAGCTCAAAGCAGAAAGCAGCTACCTGAGTGAGCAGGAAGCATGGGCAACAGTGGCAAAAGCGTGCAGTAATGGTATTTACGGCTACAGAGAGGAGTTTGACAAACTGCCCCCTACGTTGCAAAAGGCGGTAGGAACGCCACAGACGCTCCATGACTGGGCGGTAGTAGATTCAGCGGACTTTCAGACGGTCATACAGTCAAACTTCCTCAGAAGCTACAGAGCGGCGTTAGAAGCACAAAAGGAGATAGACAAGTACCCGCCGAAGCTCCAAGAGATGATACGGGCGGCGGGAGCGATAGAGCGAAAAGAAACAGTGCCAGAACTCCCCACACTGGGAGAAATAGTTGGGCGGTTAGAGCAGGATAATAAAAATTATCCCCCGGAACAATGTGAAGGAGCGTTAGGGGATTGGATAGCAGGAAAGAAAGAGAGGCTAAGCTATGGATACGATGATTAATGCAACCGGATTTCAGGCGAAGGAATACGACAACGAAGTGACAGGGAAAGTAGTGATTCCGGCGGAAGTCAGGGTCGATATCAAAGACAAAGAGGTAGCGCAGGGACTGCTTGAGCTGTTTAGACTGGGCGTTGAAAGAAGCAACGACATGAAAAAGATAGAGGCATACGCCAGAGGCTACAACGAACTGAGTAAGGCTATTAAAGAGGCATGGGGGACAGGAAATGGAACGAGGATTTGACCCGGTTAGAGAGTACTTAAAAACACAGCACCTTGAGGCGGAATATGAGTGCAGAACAGCACACAAAGCAATCAAACGAGGTGCGGCAAACTACAACGAATATGAGAGATACGAGGAGGAATTAGAGCAATGACACTATACGAGATTGACAGTGCAATCATGGATTGCGTAGACGAAGAAACAGGAGAAATTATTGACCTTGAAAAACTTGAGGCTCTCAACATCGAGAGAGACAAAAAGGTGGAGGGAATCGCGCTGGCGGTAAAGAATTATGCCGCAGAAGCAAAGGCAATCAAAGAGGAGGAAGAAAAGCTTGCGAAACGCCGTAGAAGTTGCGAGAACGCCGCACAGAGGTGCAAAGACTATCTGTCCCATGCTCTTGACGGCGAAAAGCTCAAAACGGCAAGGGTCAGCGTGTCTTACAGAAATAGCGAGTCTGTGACCATTGACGACTTAGGCAGTCTGTCAGAGGAATACATCAGGATTCCAGAGCCGCAGGCGGACAAGACAGCGATTAAAAAGGCAATTAAAGCCGGGAAAGAGGTCACAGGGGCACATATTGAGACCTCGAGAAGTGTGATCGTGAGGTAAGAAAGATGGGAGAAATTCACAAAAAGTTGCAGAAAATTCAGCATCAGCTTAAAGTGCCTAAGTCTCGATGGAATAAATTCGGAAAATTCTGGTACAGAAGCTTAGAGGATATTTACGAGGCAGTAAAGCCGTTATTGGACGAACAGGGATTAATACTAACTGTGCATGACGAAATAATCATGATGGGCAATAGGTTTTACATAAAGGCAACAGCAAAATTAACTGACATAGAGGACGAAAAAAATATTGTATGCAGCGCATATGCCAGGGAAGAAGAAACCAGGAAGGGAGTGGATTCCTCGCAAATCACAGGAGCAACGTCAAGCTACGCGAGGAAATACGCGTTAAACAGCTTATTTCTCCTGGACGACAGCAAAGATGCGGATACGGACGAATACAAAAGCAATGAGACCGTGTCAGAAAAAGAAGCAAGAAATTTATGCAGTTTGATGCGAAAGAAAGGTATGACAGAACAGGAAATCACAGAATGGGGAAACAACATGGGGCTGAAATCGTTTTACGAGATTACACGCGGACAGTACGTTGAAACCTTGAAAGTACTGGGATTGGAATAGCATGGATTTAACTGGAAAAATAAAAAACTTAGCAGTGGATTATTTTAGCAAAAAGATAACAGTTACCCTGGAAATCAACGAGGCGGAGCGGTTTATAAAGGGCGTGGACGAGCTGAAAAAGCTGGAAAAGTTGTCCATAATAATTAAACCGTTCCGCAAGAAAAGAAGCCTGTCGGCAAACGCCTATTTCCATGTCTTGGTCGCCAAAATAGCGGAGAAAGTCGGTACGAGCAAGGCAGAAGCCAAAAATTTGATGATAGGCAGATACGGACAGCCGGAGCTGATAAAAGGGGACATAGCAGTTTTAAAAACCAATGTTCCAACCAACATCATGTACAAAAAAGAGGACATTCACACGGTTGCGATAGGACGGCGGCTAGAAAAAGGCAAAGAGGTAGTGTTTTACAGGCTCATGCGAGGTTCGCACACCTACGACAGCCGGGAAATGAGCGAGCTAATCAAAGGCACGATACAGGAAGCGGAAGACTTAGGAATTGAAACGCTAACACCAAGAGAATTGGAACAAATGTTAGGAAAATGGAAGTCAAGAAAGGAAGAAGAGAAATGAAAAAATTTGAATTAACAACAGAATTTATCACAAATGCGCTTGGAAAAAAGTTATTTAGAATCAAAGCACTGGTTGAATTTGGGAGCGTGAAAGCCGGAGAGCTAGGCGGGTACGCGGAGAAAGAGGAAAATATATCACAAGACGGCAATGCATGGGTTTCCGGCGACGCAAGGGTTTACGGCGACGCAAGGGTTTACGGCGATGCAAAGGTGTACGGCAATGCATGGGTTTCCGGCGACGCAAGGGTTTACGGCGATGCAAAGGTGTACGGCGACGCAAGGGTTTACGGCGATGCAAAGGTGTCCGACAATGCAAAGGTGCACGGCAATGCAAAGGTTTACGGCGATGCAAAGGTGTACGGCAATGCATGGGTTTACGGCGATGCATGGGTGCACGGCAATGCAAAGGTTTACGGCGATGCATGGGTGCACGGCAATGCATGGGTTTCCGGCGACGCAAGGGTTTACGGCGATGCAAAGGTTTCCGGCGATGCAAAGGTGTCCGACAATGCAAAGGTTTTCGGCAATGCAGATTATGCATTAGTAAAGGGATTCGGGACAGAATTCCGATGCACAACTTTTTACAGAGATAAAAATAAAAAAATAATGGTTAACTGCGGATGCTTCCATGGAGATTTGGAAGCATTCAGAAAACAGGTAAAAGAAACGCGAAGTGGGAAAATCGCAAAAGAATACCTAATGATTGCTGATTTAATGGAATATCATTTCACAAGCGAGGATTCTAGCGATGAATAGCGTACTACAAACTAAAAAAGAGTGTTTTTTCTGCAAAACAACCCAAAATTTACATAGGCATCACGTCTTATATGGCAGCAGCAACAGAAAACAAGCCGAAAAGTATGGTTTTACAGTTTATTTATGTTTAAATCACCATACCAACGGCGGCGAGGCAGTGCATCGCAATCCCAACGGACCACTAGACAGGTACCTCAAGGAGCTGGCGCAGAAGTACTGGGAGGAGAACAACGGAACGAGGGAAGAATTTATCAAAACATTTGGGAGGAATTATCTGTGAATAAGTTTAGAAATAAAAAGATTTTTACGAAAGATGGGAAGTTTGACAGCAAGAGAGAAATGCATCGTTATTTAGAGCTTGCGGCGATGCAACAAGCGGGGAAAATTACAGGATTAGAGCGACAGGCTAGATACATCCTTATAGGCAGCCAGAAACGAGAGGATGGCACTACAGAACGCCCCGTATCATATACAGCAGATTTCCGTTACACAGACAAAGAGGGAAAGATTGTTGTTGAGGACGTAAAATCCCCGCGCACAAGAAAAAATCCGGAATACATCATCAAGAGAAAGCTGATGCTTGAACGGTATGGCATCACGATCAGGGAGGTGGCGTAATGAAAAAAACAGGAGACTCAGAAGCAAGAAAAGCGGCGAAAATACTCAAGAAGTACTGCAACGAGCATAAATATTGCCGAAATTGCCTTTTTGCGGTAGGAAAGGAGGGCGCGGCTTGCCTGCTAGTAAATAAATTGCCGTTTGACTGGGTAAGATATTAAAGCTGGACACCCTCCGGGGTTAAGGATAGATACACATTACAGCAACATGTTAACGGTTCCATGAGGAGCTATATGCCATTGATTCCTCCGGATTTATTCCGGAGGGGAAAGGAAAGAAAATGAAAGTAGAAGAAATGAAAAACAGTGAAGTGAAAGACTATTTGTTAGAACATTTAGAAATAGGCACATTGTTTAGCAAATTAACGGAAAAGGCGGATGAATTATCCAAAGCCGCAACGATGCGCGCAGCAATTATGGAATTTAACCCAACCCCGGCGCAAGTGGTAAGAGCAGAGGGTATTTTGCGTAAAAATATGGTAGAAGTTATATTGATTTGTGATATACTGGCCCACAACACAGACGCGTGGGAAGACATTGAAGACGCGCAAAAAGAAACAGCGAGAAAATGGGTTGAGTTAATGATGAAGGATAAGGGGAGGTAGTAAGGCATGAGCGACAGAGAGGATGAGAAGCACATAGATGCGATAGAGCCGGATACATATATGGGTTTATCACAGCAATACATAAAAGATGAAATAAGTGATGAGGAGTTTGCAAAGCGGTGTAACCGACTGAAAAGGATACCAATGAACGCCTACGTGAGCATATCAGAAAAATTTATGCAGGGTGAAATAAGCGAGGACGAATTTGTGGAGCGGTATAACCGATTGATTGAGCAGGAGGCTGAAAAGCACTGGGAACCGGTCGAACCACATGAGCATATTTAGGAGAGGAACAAAAATGAACAGAAAAGAAATAAAGAGGAGAGTCAAATGCTAGTACCTGCAATATTATTCAAAGAACAAATAACAACAGAATTTCAAAGAATCTATTTTACTGAAGATATGATGTATTTAACTGGATGCTTAGAACAATGGTGTCCGGATATATCAGCAAACCCAGAGGAAGGAAAATTTGATTTCGCTATTGTTAGTAATAACAGATTGATAGGCTATTTGTCTTATCACATTGATTATTATTGCTCCAAGGCGTATAATTTTGGACTTTTATCTTTCGATAGAGGAAATCCGGTTGTCGGAGAAGAACTTTTTAACAAGATGGAGGAGCTAACAAAAAAGCTCCGTAAAATTGAGTGGCGCATGGTTGGTGGAAATCCTGTTGAAAAGCATTACGATAAATTCTGCAAAAAACACGGAGGAAACAAGCATATTCTAAAAGACTCTATTAGAGATATGAATGGTAATTACCGTGATGACATTATCTACGAAATTATTAAGGGGGAACAGGGTAAGAAATGAGCACAACAGAAGCAATAGTAATCATAGTAGCGATAATTTATACAGGATTTGTATTTTACACACTTAATAAGTGAGGTGGTAGGATGAATACACGAAATCACGAACATTGCAAAGACAAAACGGCGCATGAGCATATTTAGGAGGGAAAAATGATATTTGTAGACGCAGAAAACAAATTAAAATATGACACAGACAGGATGGAATTGGTTTCCGACAAGGTCGAAATGGAAGTTGGAAGACCTTTTAGAATCTCGGTAAACGCCGAAATATACAGAAGTAAAAAAGGCAGATGGTTGGGCGTGGCGAAATGGATGGATGGAGACGAAGAAGGCAGGGTACTAGAAGAAAACGAGGTGCAACAATTTTTACTAAAGTATGATGTAGGAGCTTACGAAAAAATTTTTGGAAAATTGGAGGAGGCATAAGATGTTAACTGCTGTATATGATACAGGGCGCTCTACCGACATAATGGAAATCCAGAAGGACGCTCAATATTTGAAAGAAGAAATGACTGGTTGTATATACAGACACTTCAAAGGAGGATTATATATCGTAACGGACGTTGTAGTAAATTCCGAGTCTCTTGAAATAGAAGTGATATACAAAGACTTTACACCTTCCCAGCTTACATGGAGTAGAGGTTTAAAACAATTTTTTTCGGGAGTCAATACAACAAAGTACCCTGACGCGCTACAAAGAGTGAGGTTTAAAAAAGTTGGAAGAAACGGGGAGATAGAACGATGAGCAATCCCAAACACGACTGGTATGGGCACGCAGTCAAGCAAGTAAAAAAGTACCCAGATAAGTTAATTGCGGAAAATACAGCCCAGTCAGCCTTATGGATGTATGCTATTAACAAGGCAATAAAACAGACAGAGGGAATGGACAACGGCGAGGACAGGATGAAAGCCGTACAGCTGGTATATTTTGAGGATAGATACACGATAGCGGGGGCGGCGGATAAGCTCGGATATGCAGAAATGACTATACGCAGATGGCTTAGTGCTTTCGCCAATTTGGCTGGGAAATATGCGGGATATTAGAGGGGGAGAATTATCTCCCTCTCTTTTTTATGTTTGTCTAACATGGCTTAAAAGATGTCGTACAATACACTTGTACGGACGAGTACTGGTAACTTTTTGTGAGGCATAACCTCCTCTATCTTTTTGTGGTAAAAGTGTAAACTCTCACCCGCGTAAAAGAGAGTACACAAGACGCCTATCCCACGGTGTCTTGTGTCCCATACAGGTTGCGGGTCTACAAGTGTTTAGGGACCAGCCGCTTTATTAGTCTTACCCCGGCGGCTGTTAAGGTGCAATTCCTTATACTTGTATTTAGTTGCATTATTGCAACTGGCGTAAACGATTTTTTTCATATTTTCTTTCCTTTCATATAACCCCGTAATGGATTGTTTACGGGGTTATGGTTGTATTTAGGAGGTGACCCCAAAATGGGATAAGTAAATACCAGGAGTGGCTGACCCAAGAAGGGTTGCTAAAAATAGAGGGATGGGCACGAGATGGATGCACAGATAAAGAGATCGCAGCAAACATCGGTATTAACCCAGATACCTTGTATACATGGAAGAAAAAATTTCCAATTTTAGCCGATACCTTAAAAAAGGGAAAAGATGTTGTGGACAGGCAAGTGGAAAAAAGCCTGTTACAACGGGCGTTAGGGTACAGCTACGAGGAGACGAGCGAAAAGTACGAAGGCGGAGTAATGACGGAGCGAAAAGTAACAAAAAAACACGTTGCGCCGGATACAACAGCACAGATATTTTGGCTAAAGAACAGGAAGCCAGAACAATGGCGAGATAAGCCGCAGTCAGAGAGCGCAAGCGACAAAGCACTGGCAAAAGCTATTGAAATCCTTGGGGGTGTCAATAGTGCCATTGACTAGCAAACAGGCAGAATATCTACAAGGTTGCAACCGCCGTTGGAACGTAAAGACCGGGGCGACAGGCTCCGGGAAATCCTTTGTTGACTACGCAATCGTAATCCCTCAACGCCTGACACATCTAAAAGGATTAGGCTTGGCTGTGATGCTAGGTAACACCAGAGGCACGCTACAACGTAACATACTTGACCCCATGCGAGAAATATGGGGTGAGGAGCTAGTTGGCGAAATACGCAGTGACAACACAGTACAGCTATTTGGCAAAAAAGTATATGCACTAGGTGCCGATAACAAGAAGCACGTTGCAAGAATACAGGGAGCAACGATTGAGTATGCTTATGGCGACGAGGTGACAACGTGGAATCAAGAAGTTTTCGAAATGTTGAAATCCCGTCTCAGGACGTCACACAGTCATTTTGATGGCACTTGCAACCCGGCGGGACCAAAGCACTGGTTTAAGGGCTTTCTGGATTCCGATGCAGATATATTCCAGCAGGCATACAACATACATGATGGCTGCCTACCCCCGGCGGTAGTAGACGAACTGATAAAAGAGTACTCCGGGACACACAGGTATCAACGATACATACTAGGCAACTGGGCAGTAGCAGAAGGGCTTGTGTACGATATGTTTTCGGAAGTAAGACACGTCTGCAGAGCAAAGACCAGCGGAGAGATAATTGTTAGCTCCGACTTTGGTATGCAAAACGCCACCGTCTTTTTAATCTGGCAGAAAAGAGTGGATACCGGCAACTGGCACTGTATAAAAGAGTACTACTATTCAGGCAGAGAAAACAACCGAATGAAGCCAGTCAGTGAGCTAGTAAAAGGGCTAGAGGACACACTAAACGGGCAGAAAGATGATTTAGTCATTGTTGACCCATCCGCCGCCGCTCTCATCGTGGAGCTACGCAGTAGAGGGCACAAGGTCAAAAAGGCGGATAACACTGTTAACGATGGGATAGCAGACGTTGAGACGATGTTGACACAAGACAAATTATCGTTTGACCCGTCTTGTACGCACACGATCGAGGAGTTTGGCATCTATGCATGGGACCCAACAGCGGCTGACAAAGGCAGGGATGCAGTTATAAAACAGTCAGACCACGCAATGGACGCTATCAGGTATCTTGTAAAAACAAAAAAACTCGTCAAGCGCAGCCGAACAAGACAATACAAATCAATTCTAGGGTGATAACAATGTATCTATCATATCAAGATTTTGTTGCCGCAAAAGACAAAGGGCAATTTATAAATCAGTTTATAAAATTCCACGAGAGTACGGGAGCATACAAAGAGGCGTTAAAAGCGGACAAGTATGACGCACAGGAAAATGAGACTATTTTACAGTTCCAGCGCGTCTATTACACTTTGTTGGGCCAGAAAAAGATAGATAATTTTTCGTCTAACGCACAGATATGCTCTAATTTCTTTCACAAATTAAATACACAGCGCTGTTCGTACAGCCTGGGAAACGGTGTCTTTTTTAATGACATGGGTGTCAAAGATAAACTAGGCAAACAATTCGACAGACGGATTAAAGAGGCGGCTTACAACGCATTAATTCACGGTCAATCTTTCCTTTTTTGGAATGTGGACCACGTGCACGAATTTCCCCTTACGCAGTTCGCCCCGATGTGGGATGAGGACACGGGAGCACTGATGGCAGGCATAAGATTCTGGCAGTTGGACGAGCAGAAACCGTTTAAGGTCGTGCTGTACGAGGTGGATGGCTACACAACCTACAGCGCAGAAAGTAAATTTGGAGAATTAAAAGAGACCGCTCCCAAGCGGGCGTACAGGCAAAGAGTTGAGGTTGCGAACAATCTGGAGCCCGAAATTATCGGAGAAGAAAACTATAGCAGCCTCCCCATTGTACCAATGTTTGGCAACAAGCGGCACATAAGCACCCTGAGGGGGATGCAGTCGAAGATTGATGCCTACGACGCGGTACAAAGTGGTTTTGCTAATGATTTAGACGACTGTGCACAGATGTATTGGCTCATTTCCAACGCTGACGGTATGACAGACGACGAGCTGGCAGAGTTTAGAGACCGCCTAAAGTTTCAGCACATCGCAAAGGCTGAGGAGGGTCAGGTACAGGCATACACACAAGAGCCGCCATATACGGCCAGAAAAGAGTTCCTCACACAAATGCGGTCGGAAATTTACGAGGACTTCGGGGCATTGGATGTACACGCCATAGCCGCCGGGGCAACAAACGACCATATCGACGCGGCATATCAACCGCTAGACGACAATGCAGATGATTTTGAGTACTTCGTAGGCGATGCGATTGAGAAAATTCTGGAGCTTGCGGGGATTGATGACGAACCGCAATTTAAGCGGAACAGAATCAGTAACGAGAAAGAGCGTACAGATATGATTCTTGAGGCAGCAAACTATCTGGACGAAGAAACCATCCTAAAAAAATTACCGTTTGTCGCACCAGAGGAAGTGCCGGACATTTTGGCAAAGCTAGACGAAGAATCATATAACCGCTACACGGAGCCGATTGAACCCGATGCGCCGGAAGATATCCCGGAAGGGGATGAATAACTATGTATCCATCCGACAAGTGGACAGAGCAGGAGTTACAAAAGCTAGAAAAACGGCTGACAGACGTATATAAGCAGGCTGAAAAAGAGCTTGACGGCAAGGCGAGAAACTATTTTAAACAATTTTCCAGACGGTACGCCAAAGAATATGCGGCATACCAGGCAGGAAAGTACACCAAGAAAGAGTTTGAAGCATGGCTAATGAATCAGTATGGCAGAGGGCAGAGGTGGGAGGCACTACGCGAGGACATGGCACGGCGACTGACAGAGTCAAACCAGATTGCCGCGGCATACATCAACGAGAAGACCCCTCTTGTTATCGCCCTCAATCGCAATTTTGAGGCGTACATGATTAAATCTCTTATGCCTGATAAGCAGATAAAGGAGATTGGAGATATTGCATTTAATTTGGTTGATGAACACACAGTTAAGCGGCTGACGGTCAGAAAACAAAAGATTCTCCCGCCGCGTAGAGTACTAAAAAGCAAAGATGTGCATTGGAACAAGAAGAAACTGCAAAATGCACTATTGCAAGGAATATTGCAAGGCGACAGTATAGGAAAGCTCGCAGGGCGATTTCAGGACGTTACAGGAATGAATCATACTGCCGCAATCCGAAACGCCCGCACAGCGTTCACAGGAGCGCAGAACGGAGGCAGGCAGGCGGCATACGAGGAAGCCTACCAGATGGGAATTGATGTAGTGAAACACTGGACAGCAACAAAGGACTTGAGGACACGAGACAGTCACAGAGCGCTAGATGGCGAAGAAGTACCGTTTAACATGGCGTACTCAAACGGTCTCATGTATCCGGGAGACCCAAGTGGAATCCCGGCGGAAGTTTATAACTGCCGCTGTACGCAGAGAACTGCACTACCCGCCGAACTAGCACAACCGCGAATGATACGCGTCAGAAACCCAGAGACAGGCAGAAACGAAGTCATAGAAGACATGACCTACTACGAATGGTTAGCAACGCAAAGGGGGCGAATATAATGGCGGATATTGATGTTGTGAGTCACGTGGACGAAGTAATACTTAAAACCACCATGGCACTTGCAAGGGCATTAGAACAGGCAGGAGCCGCCGCAGAGGGGCACGCAAAAGACCTTTGCCCGGTCGATACGGGCACGTTGAGAAACAGTATTACGCATCAGACTGACTTGGAAAATCTCACGGAAATAATAGGCAGTAACGAAGAATATGCCGCCTATGTGGAACTGGGAACTGGCGTGTATTACAAGGGAGGACGAAAGACCCCGTGGACTTATCAGGACGATAAAGGACAATGGCATATCACAAACGGTCAGAGGGCACAGCCATATTTAAAACCGGCGGCGGCAAATTACGCAAAAGAATACACAGCAATTATTGCAGACGAATTAAAAGGAGCGATGGGATAATGGACAGATTGTCTTTACTCGTCAAGGCAAAGGAAACGGCAGAGTATTTTACTGATAAAAAGTTTAAATACTCTCAGAACGTGGCGAATAGCTGGGCAGGCGCAAAGAAGAAAAAGGTAAGTAATTGTGCGTCATATGTATGCTATTGCTTACAGCAGTTAGGTATCCTTAAACCGGGACAACTGTTTTATTGCAACAGGAACGGAGCAGTTGTCTATAAGGGCGCAGGAACAAAAGCGGCTATATCAAAACGATACAGGTTGATAAAAGTAAATAAATTACCCCGGGATTATAAAAGTAAATTAAAGCCTGGCGACATTTGCTTTTACCGCCTGCATACCAATATTTTCGCAGGGATAAACGAGAGTAATAAAATGGTGTGGTGGGATGCCGGAAAGGCTAGCACTAACACTAAAAAAGCAGGCGGAACATATAAAAAAATACACAGAGTTATCAATGGAAATCAGAAGATTTTATATGTGCTGAGATGGAAAGGGTGAGGAAATGGCGCAGAAGAAAATTATTGACGTATCGGCATACAACGGCACAATCGACTGGAAGAAAGTAAAGAAATACGGTTGTGATGGTGCAATCATTAAGATTATCCGCAAGGATTTAGGCAAAGATAAGAAGTTTGAGGCAAACTACAAAAAATGTGAGGAGTTAGGTATCCCATGGGGCGTGTATAACTACACATACGCTACTACGGTGGCAAAAGCTAAGTCGGACATGGAGCTTGTGTGCGACATCCTCGACAATGTCAGCAAAAAGTATTTTAAATACGGCGTTTGGTTTGATATCGAGGACAAAGTGCAGGCAAGGCTAAGTAAAGCAAAGATTGCTGAGATTATCAACGCGGCACAGACTGTCGTTGAGTCAAGAGGGTATAAATTCGGCGTTTACACTGGTAAATCATACTTTGCGGAGCATATTGATAAAAACAAAGTTAACTGTAAAAACTGGTGGATTGCACGTTATTACAAAGGCTATAACCGCATGGCGTTTAAGGCAACGCCGAACAAATCTTACAAGCCCGCAAGTGTGCCTAACCTCATGGCATGGCAGTATACCAGCTCTGGCGTGTTTCCAGCTAAGGTTTCAACCGGCAACGGCGGAAATTTTGATTTAAATATTTTATATCACGACTTCCCGACGACGGTACAGAAGGAAGAAACAACGAAAGAGGTTAAATACACCGGGAAATTCCCCAAATTGCCACCACGAGGCTATTACACGTTTTTAGATGGCATTACAGTGTTAAAAAACACAAGGGAAGAAATTGAGAAATTGCAGAAGTTTTTAAACTGGGCTATTGGCTCAAAATTAGATACTGACGGCAAATATGGAGAAAAGACGGAAGATGCGGTAGACATTTTTCAGTCGAAATGTAAATTAAAAATCGACGGCAAATTTGGGGCAAAATCCCTTAAAGCTGCGAAATTATTTAGCAAGTAATCACGAAGTACTGTGATTTACATATATAGTCATTTAGGGAAAGAAATCCCTCAAAGAAAAGGAGTAATCAAATGGCATTAACAAGAGCTTTTTTAAAGAGCATGACACTTACAGATGAACAGATTTCCGCGATCATCGAAGAACATTCCGCAACCGTTACGGGTCTCAAGGGTGAGATCATTAAATACAAAGAGGATGCAGAGAAAGTCCCAGGCCTCCAGAAGAAATTGGAGGACTACGAAAAGGATGATTGGAAAGGCAAGTACGAGAAGGAACACGCAGATTTTGAAGGCTACAAAGCCGAACAGGATAAAAAAGCATCCTACAATGCAAAAGAAGCTGCATACAAAAAGATGCTTGAGGATTCTGGCGTGTCTAGCAAGGTAATTAGCCTCGCATTAAAGGCATCAAAAGAGACTATTGATGCCTTAAAAATCGGAACTGACGGGAAACTTGAGAATGCAACAGAGGTAGAAAAGGGCATCAAAGAAGCGTATGCCGACTACATCACAACTAAAGAAACAAAAGGCGCGAACGTGTCTAATCCTCCAAAAAGTGAGCCAGGGAAAATGACTCGCGAGGAAATTATGAAAATTTCTGACAGAGAAGAAAGGCGCGCCGCTATGATTGCAAATAAAGAAGCGTTTGCAAAAACAGAGAAGGAGTAAAAAGATATGGCAGATGAAAAATTAATCACCAGTGCCGACCTTGCGTGGGCGAGAGAACAGGAATTTGTCGAAATTTTTTCCGAAAGCATTAAAAAACTCACAGAAGCGCTGGGAATCACAAGAAAAATTCAGAAGCAGGATGGAACGGTCCTCAAAACATATAAGGCAACAGGTACCCTCGAAAGCGGAGACGTTGCAGAAGGTGAGACAATTCCACTTTCCAAGTATAAAACAACAGCTAAAAACTGGGGCGAAATTACCCTCAAGAAGTGGAGAAAAGCTACAACAGCAGAGGCAATCATTGAAAAGGGATTCGACCAGGCGGTTGATATGACTACTGACAGAATGCTCAAAGACGTGCAGAAAGCTATCAGAAAACAGTTTTTTGACTTCCTTAAGACTGGTTCTGCAAAGATTCAGGGAAAAGGATTACAGGGTAAACTGGCACAGGCATGGGGAAAATTACAGGCTCTGTTCGAAGACGATGAAATCGAATCTGTGTTTTTTGTAAATCAGCTAGACGTAGCAGATTACCTTGAAAGTGCACAGATTTCCACGCAGACAGCATTCGGAATGACATATATTGAGAACTTCCTGGGTCTGGGAACAGTTATTTTAAACTCGTCTGTTCCGAAGGGTACTGTTTACGCAACAGCAAAGGATAATATTGTGCTTTATTACGTTTCCGCTGCAAGCGCAGGACTTAGCAAAGCTTTTAATTTTACTACAGATCAGACAGGCTATATTGGTATCCACGAGACGGCAGATTACACAAATCTTACAGCGTCTGACACTGTAATCAGCGGCATTGTACTGTTGGCGGAAAGACTTGACGGCGTTGTAGTAGCCACAGAGACAGCCACAGAGGCAGCCGCAAAATAAAAGGAGCTGATTGAGTGCTTTATGAAATCATGAATCACATTCACAATTTCTTTCCCGTCAAAGGGGCGGCAATCACGGGAGAAATAACAATCGGAGATTGGATTTTTGACACGCTTAATTTTGATGTAGGTGTGACGGAAGATACTAAAGACCTGCGTTATTCTGCTACCGCGATTCGCCTCCCGCTACAAGACGGGCAGTATTATTTGATAAGCGGTTCTATCTTTAATGACGGGGTTTATCAGTATCACAAAGGCGATACTGCCCCGTTACAGGAGGAGACATTTAACGGCGTGGTTGTTCCACTGGCTATCCCCAAACCGTTTTTGTCACTGGTGGACGAAATCAGCGAGTGGCAGACAAAAAACGGCAATCAAGGAGCATATCAGTCAGAGTCATTTGGCGGCTACTCATACAGCAGAGCAACAAACAATAAGGGTGAGGCCTACACATGGCAAGATGCCTTTAGAGCGCGGCTGAATCCATGGAGGAAAATGGCATGAGTTTAATCAATGAATTTTTACAGGATTGCATACTCATGGATAAAAAGCGTACTTCTGACGGCGAGGGTGGATTTATCACCGAGTGGGTCGAGGGCGCTAAAATACAGGCGGCAATAGTCCGAGATACCTCTATGTCTGCCAGAGTGGCGGAAAAAGAGGGTGTAACAGCAACATATACAATCACTACAGCCAAAACAGTAAAGCTAGGCTATCATGATGTATTAAAAACAAAAGACGGAAAAATTTTTAGAGTTACATCAAATGCGGGAGAAAAAGAAACTCCTGCATCATCCAATTTGGATATAGCACAGGTCATGGCGGAAAAGTGGGAGTTAACGTCATGACCCCAACAGCGGCACTATATCAATTTTGGTCATCCTTCGGCATAACTGCATATCCGTCTAACAGAGTGCCGGAGGACACAACATTTCCTTTTATCACATACGAACCAATTACAGCCAACTGGTGGACGGGCACAGCCGCCGCCAGCACTGTAAACGTATGGTACCACACAGAATCAGAGGCAATTCCGAACAAAAAGGCAAAAGAAATCAGCGACAGGCTGCAAGGAGGAACCACGGTCAAGTGCGATGATGGAATCATTTTTCTGTCGCAAGACCAGCCGTGGACTCCTTTAGTTGATGAAGCCGACTCGTCAATAGTACGCAGATACACAGTAATAACTATGCAATTTATAACTATTTAACGAGGTGAGCAAATGAAGTATACACAGGTACCTTCTGACCTTTTTAAAAAAATCCAGCTTAATGCTGGCATTATCGCATCAACTTTTGAGCCAGAAACAGGTGCTATAACACCAGCCAATATCCTTATGGCTACCAGCGGTGGTTGCGAATTTAGCGCAGAGCCATCTTTTACCGATTTTGGCGAAGACATTGACAATGTGCCTGAAAACACGAAGGAATTAAAAAAAATCGAATCTATCGAAGTAAAATTATCAGGTACAGCTGTTACCATGGATACCGCACAGGCTAAAAGCTTTATGGCGGCGGCAGACGTAGCAGGGAATAAAATTACACCAAGATCAGATTTAAAAGCAGAAGATTTTAAGGATATTTGGTGGATTGGTGACTATTCAGACGAAAATTCCGGGGATTCCGCCGGATTTATCGCAATTAAAATCATGAACGCACTTTCAACGGGCGGTTTCAAGGTTAAATCTGACGATAAGGCAAAAGGCAATTTTGACTTCGAATACACAGGACATTACAGCATTGAGAACATAGAGACAGTACCTTACGAGGTCTATATCAAAACAGGCGAAGCGGCGTAGGAGGTAAAGCATGAGATTATCAGATTTAACAGCAGAACAGGGATTAGAAGCGATTGCAAATTCCCTTGAATATATCGGCAATATCGTAGATGACGACGTGGCACTTGAACTTTGTCAGAAGCTTGTACCGCAGGAAGGAGAGAAATACATCAAAGTCTTTGCTAGAGGGGCTAAAACAGCTCCTAAGCTGTTAAAAACGCACAAAGATGATGTAATTGGAATTTTAGCAGCGTTTGAATTACAGAGCGTCGAGGAATACAAGAAAAAGCACAAATTAATGGATATTATCAAAGGTGTTGTTGACCTTGTCAATGAGCCGGAGGTACGTCAGCTTTTTTTCTCAGCGCCAACAAGCGCAATAGAAGAACCCTCTGGCGATGCGCAGGAGAATACAGAGGAAGAAGCATAAAGGGATTCTTGTTGTACGTCAAAGCTAAGATTTTAGATGATACAGAGGAACTAATTTACAAGCGATATATAACCGATGGATTGAAAGATATAACCGAGAGCGTTTCGCAGGCATTTGGTGGAAATTATCTTTCTGTCTCATTTTTTGATTTAATTGATAACAATAAAAAACAAACAGCAACAACAAGGACTGGCGAAGAAATAGCCGCAGACGTCATTAAAAAAGCCGGATTGGTGGTGATGAGTGATTGAATGTAATGGAATTGTTTGTCACTCTGGCAATCAAAGACACCGCATATAAGAAGGGCTTAAAAGACGCAGAAGGTAACGCCAGCTCGTCCACATCAAAAATCGGCGGGGCATTTAAAACGGTCGGGAAAGTAGCTAAAACAGCTATGGCGGCTGGTTCTGCCGCCGCCGCCGCATTTACAAAAACGTCAATAGACTCCGGGATGAATTTTGATACTGCGATGTCTCAGGTAGCGGCTACCATGGGTACAACCGTAGACAAAATAGAAAACGTCAAAGCCAAGGCCGAGGAAATGGGGCGCACAACAAAGTACACCGCAACGGAAGCGGCCGAAGGCATGAACATTCTTGCCCAAGCCGGCTTGTCGGCGGATGAGCAGATTAGCGGTATCGGGACAGTGCTTAACCTTGCCTCTGCCGGTGCCATGAGTCTGGAAGAATCAGCATCATATACCGCCGGAGCTGTAAAAGGCTTTGGCGACTCGATGAGTAACGCATCTTATTACGCCGATTTAATGGCAAAGGGTGCTACTCTTGCTAATACGGATGTAAGAGGCCTTGGAGAGGCTTTCTCAGGCTCTGCCGCCACGGCGAAAAACTACGGTCAATCGGCGGACAGTGTCACACTTTCCCTGCTCCGCTTAGCAGAGCAGAACGTAACAGGCTCTGTAGCATCTGTAGCGTTAAACAGGGCAATGGCAGATTTATATACCCCGACTGATAACGCATCGAAAGCATTAAGCCAGTTAGGGGTATCTGCCTACGAAGCCAACGGAGATGCAAAGGATTTTAACGACCTTGTAGACGAGCTTAATGGCTCCTTGCAGGGCATGACAGCGGAACAAAAAAATAACGCTCTTGCTACAATTTTTACAACGCAAGGTCTGCAGGCATTTAACAAAATGACCGCATCAAGTGATGCGACTGTGCAAAAATTTTGGAAAGGAATACAGGATTCTTCCGGCTCCGCGGCACAGCAGGCGGCTACACAGTTAGACAATTTAAAAGGCGACATAACCTTGCTATCTAGTGCTACAGAGGGCTTAGAACTGGGTTTTTACAATACTTTTTCGGGCACTATCCGTGGTGCCATCAAAGATGTAACAAGCGAAGTTAGTGGATTAGCTGAGGCGATGGAATCCGGCGGCATAAGTGGCGCTCTTTCCAAACTGGCGCAAGATGCAATCAACTTTAGCGGTCAGTTACCGGGACTTGCAAAAATCGGTGGCGACCTTATAAACGGGCTGATTTCGGGCGCTGCTCAAAATTCCGGCGGCATTACAAGCGCGGTCAGCCAGTTATTAAACAACCTTGCATCGACAATTTCTACGGGATTAAGCGTGCTTACGTCCGTAGGCGTAAATCTGTTGACAACTATTGCTAGCGGCATGGCGCAAGGTATCCCAAACTTTTTGGCACAGGCACTTCCAATGCTGACACAATTCTCCGCACAGCTTCGGGCGAACGCAGGACAGTTAATTGACGCAGGATTGCAGTTAATTTTAAACATCGCGCAGGGTATAGCCAACAGCCTGCCTACGTTAATAACGTATATTCCGCAAATCGTTACTAATATAGCCAATATTATTAACGACAATGCGCCAAAATTAATTGCAACAGGATTAAAAATCATTGTGACCCTTGGGTCAGGCATTGTGCAGGCTATCCCGTCCTTAATTGCTAACATTCCGCAAATTATACAGGCAATTGTAGCAGTTGTTACAGCGTTTAACTGGGTATCGTTAGGCGGTAAGGTGACGAAGGGCCTTGCGAACGGCATCAAAAAAATGGCAGGAACCGCAAAAGGAGCGGCCAAGAGTATTGCAACAGGCATCAAGGGAGCCTTGCAAAATCTTCCGTCTACGCTCAAATCGCTAGGCAGCAAGGGCATACAAGGGCTTAAATCTGCATTTAAAGCCGGAGTAGGTGTTTTGCGTGGCGTGGCTAAAAACATTGTGTCAGCAATAGCGCAAGCAATCTCCAGTCTGCCAAGTAAATTGTTAGGATTTGCCAGAAAGGCTGTCAGCGGCATCAAAGGGGCATTTAAAGCTGGGTGGAGCGCAGTCGGAAAGAACGTTGTATCAGGAATTGCTAATGGTATCTCCGGCGGAGTGGGAGCGGTTATCAGTGCGGCAAAGAGAGCGGCAAAGAGAGCGTTGTCGGCGGCTAAAAGCGCACTGGGAATCCATTCCCCGTCTCGCAAGTTTAGAGACGAGGTGGGAAAACAAATTGTCGCAGGTATGGCACAGGGTATTACAAAAAATACCAAAAAGGCTACTAGCGCGGGAGCCAAACTGGCTAATGCTGTTTATAAATCCGTGAGCAAAGCGCAGAAAAAGGCAAACAATAAGAGCAAAAAGAAATCAAGAAAAAATTTGGGAGAACAGTTAACGCGTGCACTTGTTAATGCGGCGTCAACAAAAGTTACTAAATTAAAAAATAGTAACAAAATCAGCGAAAAACAAGAAGTGCTGTACTGGAAAACGATTTTAAAGCACGCAAAGAAGGGCACGGCGGCATATCGTTCGGCGTTAAGTAAATTTACATCTGCAAAGAAAACGTACAATAAAGATGTGAAAAAACTTAACACAACTTTTGAGTCAGATATAAGCAGCGTACAAAAACAGCTTATTTCAGACATTCAGGCGGTTGTAAAAACCTACGACGATGCGGTAACGAGTCGAAAGGATACGCTATTTAGTGCAACCAAACTCACGTCGGCTTTTTCGCTAAACAAAAGTACCGCCGACATGGATGCCGACACGATTCTTGACAATCTGCAAACCCACGTTGACGGATTAACGGACTACAGTAATACACTTGATAAAATTAAGAAACGGCTAGGCAAGAGCAACCGGGCAATCTACGACGATTTAACCAGCTATGATGTAACGGATACAGGATTTTTAGAAGCTATTGCAAACATGACGGACAAGGAATTTTCCGAGTTTGTGAAGCTGTATAATAAAAAATCAAGTATTGCATTAAAAGAGGCAGTCAGTGAAAACGACGTTTTGAAAGCGTCCACAGAGGCGCAGATAAAGACGTTGATTAAAAACGCAGGTGATCAAGTGCAGAAGCTTGAGGACACTTACAATAAAAATCTCAAAAAGCTAGGCTCTAAGACCAGAGCTAACGCGAAAAAAATCGGGGAAAATATTGTAAAAGGTATGAGCAAGGGCATCAAATCACAATACAGCGAATTAAATAATGCCGTTAAGAGCATTATGAACTCTGTTGTCTCTACGTCCAAAAAGTCTCTACAAATCAAGAGTCCGTCCCGTGTATTTGCAAACCAAGTTGGAAAATTTATCCCTCTTGGAATCGCACGGGGCATCGAAAGCAACGCAGATAGCGTCTATAGCACATTATCTGCGCTAAGTAACAATGCATTGCTGGCAGGCGATTGGAGCACAGGCTACAACGCGCAAAGGACTGCGACAGGGCAGGCAAATGATAACGTGTCAAAGCTTTTAGCAGCTATTTTGGAGCTTATGCGGCAATATTTTCCCGACTTTGGCGCGGAAGGATATGACCCACGCGGTATGGCAAAAATGATGGCTCCTTATATTGACAGGCAATTAGGGCAGATTCAGGCTAACAACAGTAGGAGGTGAGTAGAATGATATACGGCACACAGTTTGGAGATAAGCACTCAACAAAAGACTGGGGCGTTTATCCTTCTATTCGCCCCGAAATCGGTTTACCTGAAACCAACACGAATTACGTAGAAATCCCTTACTCTAACGTTACATTGGATTTTACGGAGGTCTTGACTGGGTTTCCAACCTACCGAAACCGTGAGATAACATGGAAATTTTTGTATATAGGCAAGCGCGAAGATTGGTCTAATAAATACAGCGAAATTGCTAGAGATGTACATGGCAAAAGACTGAAAATTATTATGGATGAAGACCCCAGCTACTATTATATGGGACGATGTGAAATGGAGTCGTGGGAATCTGACAGACTTTCGTCAACTATTACGATTAAAGCTACCTGCGAACCGTTTAAATATGAATTAAAATCTAGTTTAGAGGACTGGCTCTGGGATCCGTTTGATTTTGATATGGATGTGGTAAGAGAGTACAAAGATTTGGAAATTGACGGAACATATGAGCTTGAAATTTTTGCAGCAGATATGCCCGAATCCCCTGAGTTTATTGTAGCGGGCAGCGTAACAGTAGAAATATATGGCAAAACTTACAGTTTACCAGAAGGACGTAGTACAATATCAGGCTTAACAATCACGCGAGATACAACGATTATTTTCTCAGGAAAAGGCACTGTGTCAGTAGATTACAAAGGAGGTCATTTGTAGTGTATACGATAAAAGCGGATTCGAGTCTACTATATGACCCTCTGCAAAATGATTACGCTCTTGAGAGCGCAAAATTAACCGTTGAGGCAAACAAATCGGCTGTGCTGGAGATAACTGTCCCAGTTCTTAATCCTGCTTATTCACGATTAAAGAGGCTAACGGATTTTATATATGCGTATCAGGACGAAGAGGAAATCTTTCGGGGCAGAATTTTGCACCAAGAGAGCAATTTTTTACTTGAGAAAGAACTATATTGTGAGGGCGAATTAGGATTTCTGCAAGATAGCATTCAACGCCCTTATAATTTTAAAGGTGGAGTAAAAGAACTGTTTACGCAGTATATAAATAATCACAATGAGCAAGTAGAAAAGAGCAAGCAATTTACAGTCGGGCGTGTGACGGTTACGGATAGCAATGACAAAATAGTTCGCTCGAATGAAAACTACACAACGACGTACGCAGAAATGACTGACAAATTAACAGGCAATGAGAATACAGGAGGGTACATCGTGCCGCGATTATCTGATGGCACCCGGTACCTTGACTACCTCAAAGAATTTGAGCGAACATCACGACAAACCATCGAATTTGGTAGTAATCTGTTAGACTTAACAGAAAGTATCACGGCTGACGATGTTTATACCGTACTTATCCCGATTGGTGCCGAAGGATTGACGGTAAAAAAAGCAAATGATGGAAAAGATTATGTGGAATCACAAGAAGGAATCAAACTATTTGGACGCATCACAAAAACAAAGCAGTATGATGATATATATATTGCAAATAAGTTACTTGCGGCGTCCAAAAAGGATGTAGAGAGCGGATATTTAAACTCACTTTCCCTTGCGGTCACCGCCGCAAATTTACATCTGTTAAACGTAAACACAGACGATATTAAACTAGGTGACAAAGTCAAAGTTGTTTCTGCTCCGCATGGTATCAATGAGTATTTTAACTGTAATAAGATTGTTTATAATTTTTTAAATCCATCTCAAACAGAGTATACATTTGGCTACACAGGCAACACCCTGACGGGAAATGGTGGAGCAGATAAGAGTATTAAGCAATTACTGGTCAATGCACAGCAGACAGCCAATGGAGCACAACAGACAGCACAAGGAGCACAGCAGACAGCCAATGGAGCACAACAGACAGCACAAGAAGCATTGAGGATCGCAGAAAATGCTATGGTCGATACGGTCGAAAAGATATATCCAATCGGCTCCATTTATTGTACTGTCGATGATACGAGTCCAAGTACAACTCTTGGAGGAACATGGGAATTGTTTGATACCATAGTAACCAGCAGCCAACTATCTCTCTACGCGTGGAAACGAATAGAACAGGAGGAATAAAAATGGCGTTTATTACAGATATTTTAAACACAATCAAGAACGCCCGCAAAGGGAAAGACATGCGTCAAGCTATACATGACGGCATTGAGCAATGCTACAAGGATGCAACTGGGCACCCAGAAAGCGTAGCGGCAACAGTCAAGAAAATCGGAGAGGTATCTGCAAATCTATTAAAAGAAACTGCCGACCGTAAGGCTGAGGTAAACACAGAGCGCAAGAGGATTGACAATCTAATTAAGGAACTTCCAACAACCGCAGGAGAATACCAGCAGAGCAAGTTGGTCTCACATGGTTACAATAACACTGCGGTTAAGTGCACTACAACTTCCGGAAACTATACGAACGTCCCGACTTTTACAACAGATCAAGGAGGCCCATTATCTTCTTTGCATACAAAAAAATCAAATTATCAGATCGCAGTAAACAAGAGTGGGTTGTACTTATTTGAATTAAGAATCCATGTAAACTCTCTTGTTGCAAATAAACGAGTCGAGTTAGTTCCATTTATAAACAATACTCGTAATGCAGCATTGGCATCATCATATAATACCGTTGGCAATTTTACACTAACCACGGTTGCAGCATTGCCGATTTGGTTAAGCGCAAATGATACAGTAGATTTTCGAATTGCACCGATTGACGCAGTGGAAGTAAGCCTGCAATTGGCAGATGTACTTGTATATGCGATCGATTGGGAAGATAAATTCAAGATTCCAGATTATACCGGTTATACAGCGGAGACGAGAGATATTCGGACTGGAGCGGATGGTACTGTATATGGAACAGCTGGGGAAGCGGTTAGAAAGCAAATTGGTAATCTAACGGAAGATTTAGGTGGTTTGACAGAAGTAATTCATAGTAAGAATTTACTTGACCTAAGCAAATTACAGAATGGTTTTTTGCAAAATAATGGCACGATTTCAGTGGCAGATTGGGCATTGGATTATTGGTATACTGATAAAATCCCTTGCACAAAATCTGATATTATATTTGCAAACGGAACGTCCAATCCACAAAATCAGCTGGGTGGATTATATAAAAACGACAAATGGGTAGCACCGCTTTCGTCAAATGCTACAATCTCAAGAATACAAGATGAATTAAAAAAAGAATATTATTTCAAAATTATTTTGTCGGAGGATTGTCCAGATTTTGATGCAATTGTGCTAAACACATTACATCTTGATAAATTCACACAGAAATTTGTGATGTTAAACTGCAATGAACCGAATGTATATTCGCAATATGATACATTTAGTGTATCAAAAATGATTTCAAAAAATGTTCCTGCACAAAGTCTTACAGAAGAATTGGAAGACAAAATAGTAGAAAAAGTAAATCCCAAAATTCCCAATATAATAAATTGTTGGGGAAATAGTCTTACATTTGGATATGGAGCTACTGATAGAAATACAGAATCATACCCAAAAGTCTTACAAAAATTACTTAACGATAAATATATGGTAAATAACTATGCTGTAAGTGGTGAAGGCGCACAGCAAATTGCGAGCAGACAGGGTGGGTCATTAGCATATGTACAGCCATGTACTATACCGGCTAATGGAAGTGTAAATATTGTACTTAAAGACTTGGTTGGAACATCAATTTCTCTATTAAACCAAGGTGATGCTGGAATCAATCCATGCTATATAAATGATATTAAAGGTACTCTTTCGAAAAATGGCAGTAACATGGTGTTCACACGTTCCGGAAATGGTAATGATGGTAATGATATAGAAGTAACGCATCCAGTCCCGCTTATTACAGACGCAAATAAAAATGCACGAGATGGAATTATTATAATTTGGTGTGGTAGCAATAATAAAACATATTTCAATAATTCACCAACAACAGAAAAAAACGAAATACACAACATTATTAGATGCATCAAAACCATGATAAATCATTCAAATTCTGGTGGAAAATACATTGTAATCGGAATGACTTCAAAAGCGTATATGCCGCAAGTTGAAACGGTCAATAAAGCATTAGCTACAGAGTTTGGAGAACATTTTCTTGATGTCAGAAGTAATATTCTTTTAGCTGGCCTTAAAGAAAGCATGACTACTCCGACAGAGCAAGACAATATCGATATTGAAAATGGAGAAATACCGTCTTCGCTAAGAATAGATGATATCCATTTTAATACGAAAGGTTATGCACTTATCGCACGATATGTATATGAACATGGAAAATTCTTAGGATATTGGTAACCTGTTACTGGTTAACTAAAGAGGGCATTAATTAATTTATAAAAACAAAAGAAAAATAATCTTTTAAGGAGGAATGGAGATGATAGATATTATGTTACCTTTGATAACTTGTATTTTTGTAGTTTTTGACTTAGCCAGCGGCGGAGTAGCCGCCTGTGCCAACCACAAGTGGAAATCCTCAGAAATGAGGAAAGGATTGTATCACAAATTTGGCTCCATTATGCTTGTGGTGCTTGCGTATCTTATCGACTACGCCCAGAAATATGTGGACCTAGGCTTCCAGGTACCTATTGCCGCAGGCGTGTGCGTTTACATCATTTTGATGGAACTTGGTTCTATCGTGGAGAATATCGGCAAAATTAACCCTGATTTGCTCCCGGACAAGGTTAGAGCAATTTTAGGACTGGACAAAACAAAATAAATTTACGTAATTTTTGCGTGTTTGAGGTGATGCAGTGAACAGAAGTTTGATAAAAAAACTCTGGAAATTAGGCGATAAACAATTTATTGATTACGCCTTGTCATGTGCCCGCTTAACTTTGCGGGAGCGTGAAACTGTACAGTACTTGCTTTTTGACGGATTAACGCAGGAGCAAGCCGCCGAGAAAATGGATATAAGCACGAGAGGATTACAAGGGCTGTGGAGTTGTGCCGTAGAAAAAATTTTGTTAGTTCCTGGCACAATCCCGTACATAAACAGCCTTTAAGAAACTAAAGACAACTAAAAATCATGCGAGAAATAAGCGCGTTGCCTTCGTGGTGGCACGCTTATTTTTTTGCGATAATAAAACTATAAGGAGGGCAAAAAATGTATCAATATTGGAATCCTAACCCAGCGGCGGCAAAAGTGGGAGATTGTACTGTGCGTGCTATCTCAAAGGCTATGGGTCAGACGTGGGAAGAAACATATATACAACTTGCACTGTACGGCTTGATGCTATCAGATATGCCCTCGGCTAACGCAGTGTGGGGCGCATACCTCAAAGATAATGGATTTAGCCGTTATATAATCCCGGACGAATATATGACCTGTACCGTCTCGGAATTTGCAAACAACCACCCAGAAGGGGTTTATATTTTAGCACTGTCAGGGCACGTTATAGCGGTAATTGACGGCAATTACTACGATACGTGGGACAGTGGAGCAATGACACCTATCTACTATTGGAGGGAAGGAGGAAAATAAATGTTCGGTTATCCACAATATCCACAACAGTATCCACAGTATCCGCAATATCCACAACCGGATTATCTTAACCAACTCAACCGACTAAAACAGCAGCAGGCACCACCCCAACAAATGCAACAGCAGACCAACCCCGATGAGCGGATTTGGGTGCAGGGGCAGGGCGCGGCGGAGGCGTATTTAGTGGCACCAAATTCTTTTGTTCGCCTGTGGGACAGTCAGGCGCCAGTTTTTTATGAAAAAAGAGCAGATCAGACGGGCAGACCGTTTTTAGAGGTGTTTGAATACAAGCGCAAAGGCGCAGATTCGCCCACAGCGGAGCTTTCACAGTCTAGCCAACCAATTAACTACGAGGAACGCTTAAATGCCTTAGAAAGGCAAATGGAGACGTTAAGAAGGAGGGTATTGAATGAATCTCAATCCAATGCAGGTGATACAGCAGTTTCAACAGTTCAGACAGCAGTTTCAAGGGGACCCGAAGCAGGAAGTACAGAATCTGCTAAATAGCGGGCAAATGAGCCAGCAACAGTATAACCAGTTGCAGGGCATGGCGACACAGTTTCAAAACCTTTTAAAGGGTTTTAAATAAATAAAAAGGAGTGATTTCATGGGATTAACAACAGACGGAATGAGTCCGGCAGATTTGGCGGCAGTCACAGGCAACAATAACGGAGCGTTTGGCGAAGGCAACGGCGCTTGGTGGATTATCATTCTTTTCCTCTTTATCTTCTGTGGATGGGGAAACGGAAATGGATGGAATAACGGCGGCGGAGGCGCGGTAGATAACTATGTATTAGCTTCAGACTTTGCAACCTTACAGCGCCAGATTGATAGCGGTATTTCCTCCCTTGAGCGCAAGGGTGATGCCATCAACAGTGGTATTTGTGACGGATTTTATGCGATGAATACCTCTCTGCTCAACGGATTTGCAGGAACAAATAGCACAATCCAGCAGAACGGCTATGATACACGAAATGCAATCCAGCAGGGACAGATTGCAGATATGCAGAGCTTCAACGCTTTGCAGGCACAGTTAGCACAGTGCTGCTGTGACAACAAGCAGGCTATTGCAGGCGTTAACTACAATATGGCGATGAATACCAATGCAATCCAGCAGGAAGTTACAAACGGCTTCTGCCAGACAAATTTCAACAACGCAAACAACACAAGAGACATCATTGACAACCAGAACAACAACGCTAGAGCCATCCTTGATGCCCTCACAGCACAGAGAATCGAAGCTAAGGACGCTAAGATTGCTGAGCAGAATCAGCAGTTATTTGCGGCACAGTTAGCGGCTTCTCAGGCGTCACAGAACGAAACCTTAAAGGCATACATGCAGGGTCAGTTTACTTATTACAACCCTAGACCAGTGCCAGCTTTTCCGGTTTCCGCACCATATCAGTACGGTAATTGCGGATGCAATACTGGTTGCGGATGCTAAAATTTTATAATTAGCAGCTTCCTGCGTTGACGGGATTGTTCGGCTTGTGCCGATGATGCTTATAGCGGCGGGGCAATCGTTCCGCCGTTTATTATTAAAAAAGGAGTGATAACGTGGCAGAATTTACTAATAGCAATATCGTAACCGTGGCAGCGGGGCAGAATTTACCGCTCACAGAGACAGCCGTAAAGTGCGGTAGCTGTATTACACACCGGGAGGGGGCAGGAATTGTGACCCTTAGAGGCCTTACAAACCAGTGCAGGGCGCGCTATAAGGTCAGCTTTGGTGCTAATATCGCCATACCTGCCGGTGGAACTGTGGCACCTATTTCTATTGCCCTGGCAATCGCCGGAGAACAATTAAATAGTGCGACAGCAATCGTAACACCTGCGGCGGTAGGCGAATATTTTAATGTATTTACGGCGGCATTTATTGACGTTCCGCGCGGGTGTTGCATAACAATCGCAGTCGAAAATACATCTACGCAGGCAATTAATATAGCCAATAGCAATCTAATCGTCGAGAGAGTAGCGTAAAGGAGGGCGAAAAATGGAATCATTACACAAATTAAAAAAGATGATGTGCAGAGAGCTGGACGAGATTTCGAACAAAGGCGATATGAGCGCCGGGGATTTAGAAGCAGTCCACAAACTGACAGACACAATTAAAAATATCGACAAGATTATGTATTTGGAAGGCGGCAGCGAATACAGCCGCGGCGGCGACTGGAACACGTCAGAAAGATATAGCCGTGGGCGTTATCCCGACATGGATTACGGTGATTATAGTAACGCTCGCAGGGGCCAGCACTATGTGAGAGGCCATTACTCTTACAACGATGCAAAAATGCAGGTAAAAGAAACTATCAAAGACATGATGCACGACAGTAATCTGTCTAGTACAGATCAGGCAGCACTAGGCAGAGCATTAGCAGAATTAGACCGATAAGAGAAAGGGGTGCCGCAATGATTAATATGGACGAAATTAATGCCGAAATTGCGGCATTAGAGGCAGGAAAAACAACCTACGCCACTTGCGAACGGCTTTCGATTTTATACAATGTACGCAACAATTTAATGAGCAATCAACAACCGAACCAACTATCTTCCAACACATCATACTACTCTTACAGTTCCGAGCCGGATTCTGAATTTAAAGAAATCGCCCGAAACGCAGACTTTGAGCACTTATTACGCGTGCTTGACGAACACATGAAAGCCATCGAAGCAATGTATCCGCGAGAATATCGGTCAGTTTTGCGAAAAATAAAAGAGGGCGCTTGAAACGTCCTCTTTCTTCTTGTATAATATAATTACTTCTCCTTTATTTCTATCATATTTTGTTATACGGTAACTGACCTTAACCTGGTGGATTCGTCAATCTATTACCCGCGCGATTGCTGATCAGGCAAGAACCATACGGATTCCAGTCCATATGGTAGAAACTATGAACCGGGTGAATCGTACAAGCAGAAGACTGTTGCAGGAATACGGCAGAGAGCCGACTCCAGAAGAAATAGCGGAGGCAATGAACCTGCCCGTGGAGCGTGTGCTTGAGATTTCGAAAATATCACAGGAACCTGTTTCCTTAGAAACCCCAATTGGCGAGGAAGAGGACAGCCATCTTGGAGACTTTATTCAGGATGAGCACATTCCTGTTCCTGCTGATGAGGCAGCGCATACATTACTCCGAGAACAGCTTGAAAAGGTGATGGATACTTTATCCGAGAGAGAGCAGAAAGTACTTGCACTCCGTTTTGGCTTAGAGGACGGCAAACCGCATACACTTGAGGAAGTCGGACGAGAATTTCAGGTAACCAGAGAACGCATTCGTCAGATAGAAGCGAAGGCATTGAGAAAGCTTCGGCATCCGACAAGAAGTAGGAAGTTAAGAGACTTTTTGGAAGAGTGATATTTGGAAGAATGAAGAATGATGTAGAAAGAAAATAATAAAAAATAGCAGACCAAATGATGGTTCTACCAATAGAAGCATTTGTTCGTATATATCAGATGTGAGATGACTCCCACCTCTGTAGGCAGCGAGCAACAAATCAGTATCAGTGGGGAGAAAAATTTTTTGGGGTGCTATTTTTTATGAGTCTGATTTTCGCCGGTACATAGTATAATTTAGGAGGAATTACAGAAATAAATGGAACTTTCAATACGATTAAAAACAGTAGCAGAAGCAGTGACAAAGGGAAATCGTGTGGCAGATGTTGGAACTGACCACGGATATGTCCCGATTTATCTGGTGAAAAATAATCTTTCACCAGCCGGTATTGCAATGGATGTGAATAAAGGCCCACTCGAAAAAGCACAGGAACATATCAGGGAAGAAAAAATTGGCGGGGAAATAGCCACCCGTCTTGGAAATGGACTTGCACCATTAGAGCCAGGAGAAACAGATACCGTAATCATCGCAGGCATGGGCGGAGATTTAATCTGCAAAATATTAAAAGCCAAACCAGAATTTTTAATAGAGGGAAAAGAGTTTATTTTGCAGCCACAATCCGAATGGTTCAAGATCCGCCGGCTCTTAAAAGAATATCGCTATCAGATTGAAAAAGAATGGTTCTTAAAAGAAGATGGTAAATACTATGTAATCATTAAAGCGGAACCAGCGTGGACACAGCCACAACGACTGAAACACCAGCAGCCTTCCATTCACGAATATATAAAAGAAATATCAGACACACAAGTGAATCAGGCAGTTTCAGAGAAAGATATGGAAAGTATTTATGAACAGTATGGCAAATATCTGATTGAAACGAAAAATCCAGTATTAAAAGAATACCTCGAAAAAGAAATCACCAAAAAGGAAAGTATAGCAGCAGAGCTGAAACAGTCCATAAAAGAGATAGAATCAGAAGAACTTTCAGGAAAAGAGAGGGGAAATATTGCGAAAAGACAGCGAAGATATCAGGAAATCCAAAAAGAGATAAGGGATATGAGAAAAGCGATTGGATAAAGGAGAAATATGTTAGCAGATTACCATGTACATACAGAATTCAGCAATGACTCCATTTACCCGATGGAGGAAGTAGTAAAAGATGCCATCTCATTAGGTATCAAGGATATATGTTTTACCGACCACGTAGACTATGGTCCATACCGCGACTGGGATGACCCAAGAGGAATTAAATATCGTCCGGGAGACGAGGGAGAGCCAGAGCAGGTTGCTCTTACCAATGTCGATTGTGGAAAATATTTTTCAATGATAGAAAAACTGAGGGAAAAATATAAAGACAAAATCGCAGTAAAAGCTGGGATGGAATTTGGCGTGCAGATACATACTATTCCAGAGTATGAGAAGTTGTTTCGCAGTTATCCATTTGACTTCATCATTTTGTCCATTCATCAGGCAGGAGACCAGGAATTTTGGACAAATGAATATCAAAGTGGACGCACACAGCAGGAGTACAACGAGGGCTACTATAAAGAACTACTTTCCGTTGTACAGAATTATCACAACTATAGTGTGTTAGGACATATGGATTTAATTGTGCGTTATGATAGTTACGGTGTGTATCCGTTTGAAAAATTAAAACCACTTCTCACAGAGATTTTAAAGACGGTTATCGCAGATGGAAAAGGAATTGAAGTAAATACTTCAAATCATAGATATGGCCTTTCGGATATGACACCATCAAGAGATATATTAAAGCTTTATAAAGAACTTGGCGGTACAATTATTACAATCGGAAGTGACAGTCATAAGAAGGAGCATCTTGGGGCATATATTGATTGGTCGAAGGAGGAACTTCGCAAACTGGGGTATACACAGTTTTGTACATTTGAGAAGATGCAACCGATATTTCATGAGCTTTAAATAGGAATTTGCCAGTGAAATAATAATTGCCGTAGGCAAGAAGACGCACCCAAAGAGAGCAGGTAGCCTATATTTGTGACTCTATCAC
>OFMO01000114.1_pt1 | contig 77391 bp, 112 predicted proteins | sample 1541821 | NCBI WGS metagenome assembly OFMO01 (sample SAMN04209253, study PRJEB22552) | human gut metagenome | biome: gut; material: feces | host: Homo sapiens | place: USA: Oklahoma | reverse complement strand
CAAACACCCAATCTTCCGCAAGCATATCTGTCTGAGACGGTGTCCATGGCACTTTATTTTTAGGCGCATAAGGATTTTCTGTCTGTAATCCAGTAGTGTTGATATATATGAACGAATGCGTCATATAATTGAATGCTTCAATAGTTGTTCTTGCTGTAACTCTGTCGTATTCTTTCACTTCTTCACTTAGTTCAGAATACGGAATCATATCCGGGTGATCTGTAACTCCCTGTTTTTCCTTTTCTTCCCACCATGCGTTATGCACTGCTTCTGCAATAGTTTCAAGATTGACTTCTGGCGAATACATTTCCAGATAGATTCCTTTACCATTCCAACCTTTACGAGCTACCTTAAGTCCTCTTTTTAGATAACGGATAGCATCGCCAAATCCAAATGTTGACTGACCACCGAGAACACCACAATTATTCTCATCAGCAATCATCCAATCGTCTCTTTGCGTGTGCATGAAAGTGTATTCTACTCTCTGTGTTTCACGGATATCAAGAACATCTCCCTGTCCTTTGTCGGAATCTTTTGGTCTGCAATGAATCATAATCGTCTGCTTATCATTGTCCCAACACCAGTAGCCATTCCATCCCGGAAGTTTTACCTTTGCCCCATGTTTCATTGCTTCAAATGCTTCTTTAAATGTCATCGTTATGTCTCCTTTCTACAGCCCCGCTCGCTCTGCTTTCCATTTCGCTACTCTATCTATCATGATTTTTCTCACCTTTTCTTGAGGCATATCTTTTGGAAATGTGGCAGCTATGAGAATTTTATACTTATCATTAAAAATTTCTCTTTTGATTTCATTTCTAGTAAATGAATAAAATGGTTCTCCCCAATATACAATCTCCAATGCCTTGTAATCGAACTTTGCTGTGTAGCATATCCCAACATCTCCGATAGACTCACATTGAATTTCGTCAGTATCGTACTCTTCAATTTTGGACTGGTCTTCACTGTATCGAATATTCCTATTGTTTATTGCACATATCAGCTCTGCTTTTTCTCTATTTAATGTAACTGCTTGAATGCAATAATCAGAATATTCTCCAGCCGTAATTACATACACTTTCATTTCATCACACTCCTAAATCGGCAAGGCAGGAATTGAACCTGCGACACATGGTTTTATAAGACCACCGCTCTGCCACTGAGCTACATGCCAATAAGCTGAGCGGACTGCGTTGGCGTGTAGTCCACTCACTGTTACGGTTCTTTATGCGGAACACAATATCTATGGTTGAGTAAAAAGATATTGATTTTGAAAGGAGCGAGACGTTCACCTCGCTTTCTTTTTTACTAGAGATACCGCAACTAAAACTCTAAATTAAAAACATGACTAGGGCTTCCCCTTATTCATCAAGATACAGTCATATTCTGCCAGTGTGACGATAAGTCTGAGCGTTCGGGTGCGACCCTTGGCTTCTTACCGCGGTCAAAGCACACATGGGATTGATACCCATAAATTTCACGGTTCCTTCAGATCATGTTTTTTCTACTTGCATTCCTTATTCCATATGCTAATGTCGAAAAACTGCTTATCGAAGAACTTGCCATACCGCTACTTTAACGAATTTCTTGTGTTATACTCTGATTTCTCAGATTCAAGGCAAATCAGCTTATTTGAGATTTCCAGCTAGTCTGTGGTCTCTCACACCATCTTCACATCACCGGATTATTCTTGCACTGCAAGCGTCTATTCTACGCCGACCACAAGGATTCTGCTATTGACTTCTCTATGATGATACACTGCAAGGCATTGTTGACGATGTTCGTCTCCACCGACAGAATCACTTCCGCCGGAAAGAATCAGCTAATCCAGTATCCCGAATTAACCTATCTCATTACCATCGCATCTCAGCAGGACTGAAAAATCCATCTTCACTGAGTTAATCATGTTTAAACAGACCGAATAGGGATTGAACCTATAATTGCGGTTTTGGAGACCGCTGTTTTTCCAGTTAAACTATCGACCTACGGGGTAATTGGAAATCGAACCCAAACTATCAGAGTCAAAGTCTGATGCTCTGCCATTGAGCTATTACCCAATAAAGCTACCACCCGAATTCGAACCGGGAACCTGTTGATTCGTAATCAACTGCTCTATCCAATTGAGCTATGATAGCATGTGTGCGGGAAGAAACCAACAAACCCGCACAAACGAAAGGGAATTCCATATCGCACGTACCTGCGCAAACGTGCGAATAGCAGATACAGGAGTCGAACCTGCTATTTCTTGCTTAGGAGGCAAGCGTGGTTATCCGTTCCACTCATCTGCAATTGCTGTGTGTAGGATTTGCACCCACAAGCCCAAGCTCAAGGCTTACTATTGGTTGCAATCCGTTCCAAAGTCAATTGATACACAGCATACCTCGCGCCTTAAAACTACCTCAGACCGCTCAGCAGTCATTCCTTATCACTTCCAGCACGACAATTTGTTGTATCCAGGCTACTGCAATCACTGAATTTGCTCTTATCTCCAACAAATAAGTTTTTACCGTTTTTATACTTGCAGACCTCAAACGGTCGTAATCGGTAGAAATTTCAGCCACGGGAGTCGAACCCGTTATTCTATGGATATGAGCCATATGTGGTTATCCGTTCCACTCGGCTGAAGCGCCGTATGAAGGATTCGAACCTCCAAGTCGTTTCCGACCGAATGCCTAGCAAACATCTCCAATACCATTATGGGAATACGGCTTATCGAAAGTGCGTTTTTACTGAACTGTCACTTCCCATAAAACAGGTTCCGTGATTTTTCATGTGTGCACCCATTACTATGCTCACGTTCGGCTACAGCTTGTCACTGTCAGCCTTGTTGTCGCGCGCTTCTGACCGCTCTTTCCAATGAGCTACATTGACTTAACCGCCATCTGACGGTTAGCAACAATATTTATCGTGCCGTGCGTTGCACTAGGTTTTATAGTCTTTGCTGACTAATCATATTCGCTGATAACGGCAAACAACATAAGTCCGATGAACGCCCATACGCAAATAACAATTGGTGAGCATAGAATGCTAAATATCGTCTCGGCAATTACTTGCGTTGTTAGAATTCCGGCATCACATAATGCACATGCATTGATAACTGCTCTGTAAATCATTTTATAAATACCATTGTACAAACCAGATATGCAGGAACTAATCAAGCATACCCAAGCAACCGTGTTTCTAAACGTTTTCATCTCTTATCACCTTTCCACATTTCCTGCATTTCCATTTATGAACTGTTCTCCAAGAACCATCATCTTGACGGACCAGGTCTGTTCTGTAATGAACCACTTTTCTATGGTCACAGAACAGTTGTTTTATTTTCTTAACCATTTCTTCCTCCGCATTTGCATTCCGTGAAGTTTGCGCCAGTTATTTGAACCAATCGTGTAACATGGCAAAGTGTTTACATTAAATGTTTCAAACGTTCCATAGAAAACCGTAGATGCGTCCAATAAGTTGTCTATGTTTCTCATTTTCTGTTTTAGCATTGAAGTTGGTATTGTTGCCAATTCTTCGACCAGATCATCACAGATTAAATCCGAATCCGATTGGATACAAAGATTTCCAGAAGGAGGGAAGCCACCATATGCATATCTTCTCTTATCTTTCTCATTCATCGCAAATTCTCCTAAAGTGCATTCACGCTCTCAAAAGCTTTTATCATCTTCGGAAACTGAATTGCGAACCAGTCAACAAGCGTTTCATCGTGTCCAAATTGTCTGTAGTGTTCATAATTCGCTTGCAGTCCACTTTCAGCAAGAAAAGCATGTATAATTTCATGCCGTAGCTGCTTTCGCATCAATTCATCAAAATCTCCAACTTCATTCACGTTATCGTTTCTGATTCTGATTTCTCTTGATGTATAATCACAATAACCATCAATGTCTTTATCTGCAAATGGTTCTCTAATCACTTTGTACTCAGTTCCTAGGATATTTACTGTAACCATTTCTCCTCCTATAATTCATATATTATGTTTTCAATGGAATGCTTGAGAGACTTCATGCAATCCTTGCAAAGCCTTAAGCGCCTATGCGAAATTCCCATCTCAGAACTTACATAGTAATATTCACTACCACAATTTTCACAACAAGAAACCTTATCCCATTCAATTGTTTTAATCTTGTTCGTTTTATCCAAAGTATCTAACCTCGCAACGATCCAATCAATTCATCAATCTCAGTGAACAGGAAATAATTACAGTGGATTCTTTGCTCTATAAAACTATTTACAGCTTCACTGCATTTCCCATCGGTCAAATCCAAGATGCAGTTCGCAAAAAACTCATCATCTGAATAAATGCCAACCGGATTTATAAAAAGGATTTCGTAGATATCATTAACAACCAACCGATTCCCTTTAAAGCTTCCAGTCATATTAATGCCTGGATTCCGTAAATGATGTTTTATGTAACCTTGATGCCACACTGGCGTTTCAGTAAGGACGATAATTGTATTCATATGCCACTCCTACAGATATTCAAAAATCAATTAAATCACCCTCCAAAAAGAATCTATATTTTCAAGCTGAAACATTGCTTGTACTGAACCATTTTTGTAAAACAATATAATTCCATGTTCCGTATCAACTGTGCATCTACTTGCTTCTACGTAATAAACACAATCGTTTGTTATTTGAACGAGATAGGTTGGAATAATTGGTTTGATTCCTGTATACATTGCGATGCTCCTTTTTGAAAAAAATTTGCTTGAGGGGGTGAGGTTACGCCCAGGGGACCTTTTACACAGAACCCCGCCCCGGGTAGATCACTGGATATCGAACATATGTATCTATACTACAAACTCTTGTTTTGCATACACATCAAATCAATATATTGTGTATGCTAAGTTCTCTTGTACAACATGTAGTTCAAATATCATTCACAAATCGAATTATCAGAAATCTAAATAAATTGTATTAAAAATCAACCTTTGGAAGAGCTTGTACATCAACGACCTTTTCCACTTGGTCACCATTATTCAAGTACTTTTGGGCAATGCCTGGAAGGTCTGGGGCTTTTTGTGCTGATGTCTGCCCTCTTGGCTGTCCCATATTCCATCCATAATGTCTGTTAAGTATGCCGAGAATGCCAACCGGGTTGCCTTTTCCAGATGCTAATTTGTTGCTTAAAGACTCCTCTCTTTCTGCTTGCAACTTTTTCGTTACCTCGGACGAACCGCGTTCAACTTCCGGATTATTAACCCATTGATATAGTGTGTCTATATGTATTCCAGTCATTTTACTAAATCCCATAATAGAAACCTCTTTGGAATACTCATAACATAGATTAATATATATATCACATACATTATCTATTAACTCTTTATTGCTGTAATCTATATTACTTTTCTCATTATATCTTCTAGTTACTCCATCTTTCTTACATGGCTTGAATACTTGTTTATAAATATATAACAATACACTATTCCATCTTTGTTGGTCGAATGTATATATATCTTTAATCTCTATATCGTGATCTATGCAGTAGTTAGCTATAGATTCTTGTATACTATCTGTGTATACTTCTGTTTTTTCTTCTGTCGTATTTAATTCTTGCGCTTCTACTCTTTCCAGCTCCTGCATTCTGATCACCTCCAGCCAATTGATAAAATAAAAAAAAGACCGCGCCCGTTGCAGTTTCGCAATTCTGCTATACGGGTCACGGTCACTAAGGACTACCAAGAAAGTATATATTAAAGGTTGGCTATATACTGCCTATTTACTTGTTTGATTAATATTTTAGTGCAATTTATTGTAATTGTCAATAATCATTTGCACATCTTTTTTGTGCACATTCTTGTGCATTCCGCCAGGAAAATGCACGTATATATTATATATATTCTCTTTCTTATTCTCTTTCTTATTCTATTGCGTTACGTAACGTTATTGTAACGTTACACTGATTTTACTTGAATCCAGGCACAGAAAAAGACAGCCGTTTGACTGCCTCAATTCTGTTTTTTTAGCTCTGGAATTTATGCCACATTTGCATAATCGCAAATAAAAATCTTACTTGCTACGGTTTGCACGTGTTCAATGATTTCCTCCAATCGCTCAGCTACTGAAGCAGTATAGAATACCTCTCCGCACTTTTCACACTTATAGCACGGCACATTTTCGATAATAACATAGCACGCCCCGAGATCGGCAAAATATGCGCTTTTATCTTTCTTCATTTCGCTTTCTTTACAGCTAACACATTTCATAATCAACGCCCCTTTCTAGTCTTCAAATCACTTTCGAATTTGTCTAAGCTTGGGAAATAAGCCGTAATGATCCGGCTTGCTGTTCCTTCATCGCTTGCCACAACATGAAGTATTTTCCCACTTACACATGCCCCAAATATCAAACAGCTAGGGAACGGGAAATCATCCGGATACTGTTCTATTATCTCCCCTGACATTATACATGATTCAATATCTTTTATTTTTATTCCTCTTTGTCGAATTCGTTCGAGTGCATGATTCGAAAATAATAGCATATCATTTTTGCAATATTCTTGAATATTTTTAATATCTATCACGTTGTTATATCTTGCCTCCTTTTCGGAAATCGTGCTATAATCAATTTACTTGAGAGCGGTGGCAAGTTCCGCCCTCTCTTGTGTTCCTGAGTCGTTGCTGTACGGCTCTTTTTTAATCTTCCAGAGTGCTCTGGAGGTTTTCCAGTATCTTCTGGATCCTTGCGTTTTTCTTTTCGGTGTCTTCCTCTTCCTTGGCTTCTTTCAGGTCGTCAATTAGAAATCTTATGAACCCGTTGAATTGTTTATCTGTCATTCCCATTTGTTCCATGTGTTCTCCTTTCTCCAGCTTGCCACTGGTAACTTGTAAGCTTGTTCCTTACAAGTGTTATTATACATTATATTCCATGTAATTGTCAATATCTTTTTACATCTTTTTTCATGTATTTTATTTTATTCTATTTACATTTTATTTCGTGTTTTCTTCTTCTACATATTTAATAATGTTCCCCGGTTGCATATCCAATAACATACATATGTTATTTAATGCCTTAGCTCCAACCGGTTTCCCGTCTCTTAAATACTGTATTGCGCTTTCATTTAAAAGCTTTTCTTTCCTTAATCTGGTTGTATTATATCCGGCGTCTTTCAGTGTTTCCAGCACATCTATTTTATAAGCTATCATTTTTCTACACCTCCATTATTTTGATTAAATTATACATGATTTTTATTGTAAAGTCAATTACATGTTTTTTGGTGTAAAATGCACAATTTCTGTATTATTTATTACATGATATCTCATGCATTATGTCAATTGCAATTACATCATATTTCATGTATTATATAACCATAGAAACGAGATAACAAATCACTCACAGGAGGATATAGAAATGAAAGAAGCAGAAAGAAAGTTAATGGAAAAAGGTTACTACTTATCAAACCAGTTTGACGGATTCGGAACAGTTCCAGGCGAATATGAACTTGCAGACAGAAACGGGAATACAGTAATTGACCACTTGACAGAAGCTCAGATAATCGCACTGGTAGAGATGTTATAGGAGGAAACGAACATGAAGAAAATGATATTAATAATCTTATTCGTGGCAGAACTTAGCAGCTGGGCTACTCGCTCTTACATGATTCACACAGCTGAGCCGGATACATCTTGCCGGATCACATGGCAAGGTGAAACACACGAATATAGATAGTCGAAACGCCTCCGGGCGTCTGTAGGAACTGCCCTACCTGCACCGATGAGACAGGGCACGAAAGGAGAAAAGAACCATGACAAATAGAGAGTTATCACAGGCAATTAGAAAAGACCTGAAAGAACATGGAATCACAAGTAAAGACGTATCTGTAAGGGTTCGCGATGCGCTTTATGATACATCTGTCAATATTACTATCAAGAATCCTCTTCTCAGAGAAACAGACGTTGAAAGCATCACAAGAAAATATAGCAAAGTGGACTACGACCAGAGATCAATGGAAATCTTGGCAGGTTGCAACGTGTATATGCATTGCGAATATGCTTATGGAATTTTTGATGATGTATCAGCTCCGCTTATCCCAATAGCTGAAAAGGTATTTAATAACGAAAAATACAACGGCCGGAAAATTGCGGAAAATGAAGAAGTAGAAATACACATGATAAAAATGAATGAAGTTGAAAGCCGTTTATATGAATTCAAGAAAAGCGACAAATACCACAGCGCAATCAATGGCTATATCATCCGCAGCCCGAAAAGCCTTGCTATCGCAATGTGGCGCTTCAAAAATTTACATACAATCTATGCATAATCACCGCTGACAGCGTACCGGGGAGCATTGCCCCGGAGCGGTTTTATATCCTAGCTCCCAGGGACAAGGGAAGAAAGAAAATAGCATGGAGAAATTAGAAAAAGTCATGGAAGCACTAGATAAGGTAATTAGATTGTCAAAGAAGACAGGCAGACCGGAACCATCAAAAAAGATTTCGAGAACATACGAAGACATAGACGAGCGCGAGTTAAAAATAATAGACAGGCTTGCAGCTATGACAGTAGATGAGCGTCTAAGATTTAATAATTATCAATGCGACATTATGGGGAATATGACAATGGAAGAGGTTAAGGAGCATGCCGCAGAATTAGACGAGAAAATTGATGCATATTTAGGCATCTAGCCGGATAACTTCCGGCTTTTAGTGCTTCCATAATAAAGCTATTTACAGACAGAAATATTAGTGCTATGATACAAGCGTATATATTCGATTTTAAGACGTTTTACGCGTACTCAATAGAATTAATGCCTTGCGCTATTACAAGCCAATACAGACAGAAATAGACGTGTACAGAGTTATTCTATACATCACATACCCGAACAGAATTGTCAGAAAAAGGACGCTAGAATGAACAATTTTTCCAGCGTCCAGATTTTTGACCTTTTTATTTTGGGGTGACATCTTTTTTTGACGAAAAATTTCGGCTCAAAAATTTGTCCTAAAAACGCGCCGATTCTAGAAATTTTTCAGAAAATTTTTTACGCAACAGCTCCATATTTCCGAAATGCTTGAATAACCTGTGACGGATCCGTAGCTGCATAATGCGTATTAAGCGTCTTTGTGTTCCCGTTCTTATGTCCAAGATAAAATGCAACCAAGTCACGCGGACAACCACGGCGGACCATATTCGTTGCCGTAGTTTTACGGAATAGATGCGGATAGATGCGCCTGTCAAGGATTGACTTCTCTCCGATTGTACGAATCACATATTCCAGTCCACTCTTAGCAAGCCTGTTATGTTCCCCTTTTGTTGCCACGAATAATGCTTGATTATTGTCTTTTCTACTATCCAAATACTTTTTCAAATGATACTTTGCTACATCGTCCAAACACACAGTTCTGTATGCGCGTGTTTTCTGCCCGTAAATGAGGATTTCTCCCTTTTGCCAGTCAATGTCCTGTCTATTGATTGGAACGCACTCAGAAACGCGAATAGCAGTGCTACGGAAGAATTCTAATACAGCCCTATCTCTCAGATGTTCACGGTATTCCTTGAAATTAGTTACTCCGTTCACCTCGGTCCGGCATGCATCACGCAAAGCTTCCATTTCCCAGTCGGCCAGAAATTCAATTGGCTTTTCAATCTCAGCAAATGGTTCTACGCCGTCTACTGGATTTTCATTTATCATTTTCTGCTTTCGCATCCAGGTAAAGAATGCAGACAGGTTGCGTCTTTCATTATTCACGGTTGATGCAATGTTTCCAGCTCCACGAAAACCGGTCGCATGATACCACTGTAAATACAACTCCACGTCCATGTCTGTTACATCCGACAAAGATTTATTCGTGAACTGAATAAAATGTCTGATAGTCTCCAGATAATATTTTGCTGTCTGCCTGCTCAGCTTTGGAACTTTCTTTGTCATATAAACATTTAGTATATAGTTATTCGTATTCTCATTTGTTGCAGGTAATGTCTCTGTCTCCACAACATCAACATGAGCCATTGCGCTTACAATCGCTTGATTCAGAATATCCATAGTGACTGCATTCAGATACGGTCTCATAGTTGCCAATACGCTATCTCTTACGATTTCTTTCTGTGTCTGCATAATTTACCCTCCTAGCAATTGCCTAAGAAGATGAACTATGCTATACTCTTCTTAGGTGAATGGGTACCGGAGATCTCGCCAAAGATTCTTGTCCGGTACCTGTTTTTATTTTGTTATCAAAGCTCACTCACCCATTGTCTTATATTTTCTTTTTTACATCATGATTGCGCTTTCGCAAATATTCTTCCACGCTAACACTTTGATATGCTTTGCGCTTGAATTTCTCATAAGCATGTTGGTTAGGTGGATTTTCTGCCATTTCCGCATGATGGTCTTCCATTCCGTTGCGTTGTTCTTTACTGAGATACAAATTATTCAGTCCTTTCTTTGTACTTTTCAAGCTCATGTAGATGTATGTTGCTTAATGCCTCATACAATTCACCATCCCTATATGACGTACTATCATCAGAAATGAGCCTATCTACCCTATCCAAATACACACCAGCTTTTTCGAGGTCCTCATATCCATTTTTATGCTCATGCCTCCAAAGGTATTTGATTGCATTTCCAAGGCAAAATCCAATAAAACGTTCTTTCCCAAGTGCTATTCTCAAAACATCGAAGCATTCAAGGCTTGTCTGTTTGTAGTGTTCTGGCCGGATACTACTCATTTTATACATCTCCTTTCGCTCTATGATTGGCTCTTTCCACGTCAAATCCCTCTGGATATCGTGCTTTAAGCTTATCCACGTTCATCTGCATGATTTCATCCACATCCCATCCAAATGATTCACACATCATAGCCACATACCAAAGCACATCTCCCATTTCTTTCTTTGCATGTTCCATATCCAGCTCTTTTTCGTGGAACACCCATTTCTTTATCATGTCATTGAACTCGCCGACCTCACCGGACAGTCCCAGGCAAGCATTAAAAATACCGCCTAAATCTAAGTGCTGTTCATCTTCAAACACAAGATTCTGTGATAATAAGTATTTCATATCACATGTCAACATGCTTTCAAGTAGTCTCTTTGTCGCCTCTCTATCATTTGTTCTCATTGCTAATTTCTGATATTCATTTGCATTCACCGCTCTATTCCTCCGTATTTCTTTTTCTTTTCATTCTCGATAAATAATCTAAAAACTCATAACAAGCTGGCGTTCTAAACCGTCTGTTCGCTTCTTCCGTTGGTGGCTTTTCTGCCATTTGATCTCGCCCGGATATTGCATCAAGGCGTTGACATTTACTGTCGCTCATCGTCCTCAACTCCTTCGTCGTTTTGCGATTCTCCTCTCAAAATATTCCTCACATCAACCAGAGCCTGGCTGTATCCGTTTGATTCCCATGTTTCCTTAAGCTCGTAATCTACAAGCTCTTGCTTTTGTTTCTCCTCAAACGCTTTTATATCAGCATTTCTTCTTTCAACCATTGAACGTTCCAGTTTCACCAAACGCTCTATAAGCTCTGTATTATTCATTTATCTCAGCTCCTCCCACTAACTCAAATCTATACTTCTGCTTTACGTTTGGATATTTTTCATGGTCAACCTCACTCACAAACATTCCGTAAGGTCTGCTCCAAATAGCTCCGTCCTCGCATTCACACACTACATAAAATTGCCCCGGTGCTTCTGTATCCTGGCTAATATGTAAAACCTTAACTATATGTCCCTTAAAATGTCTGTAGACTTGTCCAGCTATAACATTTCTGTCGTTATCTACTGGAACTTTTCTCTTGAAGTATTTCTCACAATCTGCAAGGTCACAGTTGTCGTAATTCAAAGTGCTTTCTTCGTCCCATTCTCCAATGTCAAATTCTTCAATGTGAAGATGCTGCGAAAATAAATCTTCAAGCGATTCCAACCTACCTTCAAATTTTTCTTTATCAACCACACCATTCGCATCCACAAAATACCCGCTTACTTTAAATATTTTTGCCATGCTTATTCTCCTTTCACAAGCTCTCCTAATTCATGTCCTACAGGTTTCCACAAGTGCAAACAGTTTTCTTGTACATTCACGTATTCTGACTTCTTTGGGTGGATCTGGTAAGCTTCCTCTTCCTCATGCCAGAAAATGTCTTTCAGTACGCACATATCTTCCCATGTAGGAGTCTTGTACTTATGTCTCGGACTTACGCTCACATGCTCATATCCGTTTTCATTGTCTCCGAACACTACGGAACACCCTCCGCAATCTGGTAGCTTTATCAGTCCGCATGCCATCACTCCAAAGTTTTCAATGTTCCAAACTTTACCGCTTTCCTTTATCTCTTTAATGCTTTTCATATTCTTCTACTACCTCCAACTTCTTCAAGTCCTCAATAAGCCACGGTTTATCATTTGACCATTTGACCATCGGAAAAACAACGTTGAAGTCACTAGAAATTCTTCTTGCTTCGCCCGTGTAAGCATAATGTCCGCCTTCGCTTTTCTCTGGAATTTCCGTAAATACATAAACTGCATTTGATATATTATCTCTCGCCATGTATTTCCATCTATCTCTGAGATACTCCAAAAACGCTCTATCCCTCTTGCTTATCACTGGCTTTTCGATGTACTCTGATTCTGCCCATTCTCTTGTTTTTTCATGACAATCGAATTCACAAAACAGACAATCAGCACAGCAAGACGCTCCGCAAGGAGCGATACGTCCACTTTTTTTGTCTATCGCAATACTGTATCCGTCACAAGCAAGCTCTATAATCTCTTTTGCATACTTCTCTTTATTCTTCATCTCTTCCACCTTGCTTTACAATCTCTATAGCTCTGATTAATCCTCGATAAAACCAATCTTCATAGTCATTGCCTATTCCATGTTCTTCTGCATAACTTTTAAAATCCACAAAAGACTGCTCACTTTCTTCTTCAAGCTGCTCAATGACATTTTTCACATCAAACGCTATTGGCTGTTCTTCAATGTCCCATTCACTTTTTAGCATATCTGCCTTAATCAACTCATAGATTATATCCAACGCTGTTCGCATATCCCTGTACCGACAGTTTGCATTCTTATGTATCCGTGGATCGTTTTTATCCCAATCATTTACGTCAAAATATGAATCACTGACAAACAGCATCTTGCCTCCTCTTGCTACGCAGAGATAATAACACTCTGATTCTTTTGGAATCCCTTTACATCTTTTGAATCCGAACCTCTCAAATTCTCTGGCTTTTACTTTTGGTTTTAGCATCTATTTTCACTCTCCCTTGTACGGTTCCGGCAACGGCATCCAGGCATTCACAATCAAGCCATAATGCGCATAGGTTTCTTCATCATCTCCCGGATAGAACTTATCGTTTTCTCCGTCATTTTCATACCGTCCAATATCCAGACCAGTACAGTTTGCGAATGACAGCAAGATATATTCTTCTTCCTCCGGCCACCGCTCACTGCATGGAATCCACTGAGTTTCTTTCAGTGCATGTATCCCCATTTTAATGGCTTCTATTGTTTCCGGAGACCAGCCCCATTCAAGATGTTTCACTAATCTATCTATTGCTTGTTGATTATTCATCTTCGCCCTCCTTATACGGTTCCGGCAATCTCTCATTTATCGGAATCCATTGACCAAGCCTGTCCTTTTCCTCAGCATCTTCCAGCCTTGCCAGCTTCTCCATAGCTTCTGCCAGTAAGCTCCTGTCCTTGACTACTGCTTTCCCAGCATGATATTCCGTATATCTCATTTGCCACACCTACTTTCCGAAATATAACCACCATTTCAACACTTTTAAATTTATCTTCTTTTCTTTCATTTCCCTTATTTCTTTATTATTTGATTCGTATACCTCAATTTGCTTTTTTACCAGTTCATCTGATTTTAGATCTGGATACAGCGATACGAGTGTAATAGAACTTTCATTTTTCAATTCTCCGTATGTATCCGTCTCAAATTTCATATACTGCGATACAAGTACGTCCATTTGGTTTTCTATTTTAGTATTTTCTTTTTTGTACATTGCTATCTTTTCATCTATAACCGCCCCATCTTTTACACCTATACATAAAACAATAGCTGCAATCAAACACACAAATGCTCCAAGAAGCGGAATGAATGCTAATTCTTCTCCATCTGCTAATATAGCCAAAATCGTCAAACCTAAAAAAATCAAAAATAATAAAATAATCATATTTGCACCTCCTCATCTTTCGGAAACTGGAATACCTTAGGCAATACCCAGTAATTAGGTTGTACATAGCAACCGTTTACGATGTCATAGCCACCCTCTAACTCCATTCTGGAAAGATATTTCTCTCTGCACATCTCCATAGCCTTAATAGCTTTCTCTTCGGTGGAATATTCGGCTAAAATATAAACTCTATCTCCTTTGCCGAGGTCATTTCCTGGAAATGTTCCAACGATTGTTGCCATATTTCCTGAATATGGAGAAATGCCAATCAATTCATAAGGCACATCCAGTAATCCGTTCTGACTAATGATTCTCATGTTCTCCCTCCCCTGATTTGATTTCGAATACAACGCATCCTGTTTCTTTATCTTTTATGCTTCTTATTAGCTCAGCTGATGCAATAATATCAGGGAGTGCTTCATCTGGTTTAAATTCTGCAACCGTTCCTCCACAGATAACCTTGTATGTCCGAGTCGGCTTCATTACATTTAGAAAATTCTTTAATTTCATTCCTCTTCCTCCTTCACATAATCCGGACAATTCTCTACAAATTCATAGCTGTCCAAAAACTCACATTGTACCGGGCAACCATCAAAGTCCGGGCATTCCAAGCAACACATATGATTGTCTGGATTTTCTACACATTTAATCCGGCAACCCATCAAATTCACCCCTCTTAAAGTTTATTTCACCTTTTTGAATCAAGTTCCATGCACTGTCTTTTAATTCATTTTTCAATATATATAACTCTCCGAAATTTAAGTGAGGATCCGGAATAAAATAAACATTGTTTGGAATCTTATTCAAATTAACGGATTCCAAATCTTTCGTCCGGATTAATACGATTGCCGAAGTATCTTTCCGGTATTGCTCAAAAGTCTCTATTAATTTCTTCAAGCTTTCTTTATCACAGAACATTCCGTTCACTATGCCACCTTCTTTTCCAAGAATTGCGCTGCATCTTCAAATCCACCAGCTCTCAATTCCTCAAGAACCTTGTCCAACTTTACGGTTCTGTATTTTGCGTCCGTCTCATCATAACTGCCTTGACAGTTTCTCACACGGCTTACATCGATTCCCATGTCAAATTGCTCGTTCAGCTCATTAGCGTAGTCCTCAAGCGTCACATAATGGCTTCCAAGGTAATCGAGATCTAGCGCACTTTTGGTCATATTCTGAAATTCATTTCTGAACTTAAGAAGCCTTTGCTTTCCGAATCCGAAATGCTCTCGCAACACCATTCCTGCAACCGTAGTCATTGTGGCGTATAGGTTCGTTGATAATTCATCCCACCAACCATCAATCTGACCTTTGCTGTATACCAGTGGTGCTTGCATGAAACCACGCATCTTAATTTCTTTATCCAGTCCCTCAAGACCGTCTTTTGCTACAACTTCTCTGGCGTGCAGGATGCCCTGCATACGCCATTGAAATTCTTTGTTGATTTTTCCCATTTACTCATCATCTCCATATTTGAATTCACATTTAACCTGTCTAGCTGAAACAATCATGTTCACGAAATCATCTGCATGGTTAATCTCGATATTTGCTGGCATTCCATAGGCATCAAACATCTTAATTTCATAATGCTCGTCTACTAATTCCAGTACATCAGCAAAATTATTATCCTCGTCTGGAAATCCATCGAGAATATCTCTAATTTCATCTTCGATGTTCGACAGCAATGAAACCATCGGAACATTGACTGTTCTCTGTGGAATCACAAGTCTTCTGGTTGCCTCTCCGCAAGTCAGAAGTAGCTCATATTCGCACTCATAATACCCTTCTGTCAGATAGCCGCTCTCCGGAAATTCATCAGTCACTGTCGGTCTGTTCTTACTGCTCTCCTGGATATCATACGGAACATAATAGTCAATCACATTCTTCTCTTCTCGCGTTTCTCGACTAAAGACGGTACGCTCTTTTTCTAACAATGTGACGTTCTCTCTAAATCTATCAAATTCCTCAGTATTACCATTTTCACTGTCTACTTTAAAGAATGATTCGAATTCTCCGGTATCAACATTCTTTCTGCCGATTCTATCTGCATAAATATCTGGTATTGCTGTTCCTCTGCATTCAAGTTCAATCTTGTTTTTAAGAATCAAGCCTTTCGCTTCTAAATCTTCTCTTGCTATTGCTGTTAATTTCATAATTCGTTCCTTTCTCTCTACTTCATAAACAAAATCCAACGTGTCTTACCTCTCTGGTCTCCGAGAAGTGGTTTCTTCTCAAACTCTTTCAACACGTCATTCAGTTTTATTTGTTCCTCGTTCCACTTAAAAACCAATATCCCGTCCTGTTCCAGCACTCTCATGCATTCATCAAATCCGGCTTTCAAATATGGTTTCCAATCTTTCGGTAGAACCCCGTATTTCTTAGCAAGCCATGATTCACTGCCGGCTTGTTTTAAATGGGGTGGGTCAAACACCACAATCTTAAATGTATTGTCCGGAAATGGCATCTCCCGGAAGTCCATTTTTATATCTGGTTTAACTAGAAGTGCTCGCCCATCACTCAATGTTGTTTCAAGCTCTCTATTGTCTGCAAATAGGACATCTTGATTCTCTCTATCAAACCAAAACATACGACTTCCACAACATGCATCAAGTATTTTCTTCATTTCGCTCCTTTCTCGACAACCGACTACCGAGTGATAACCGGCTGTCTGCTTTGTAGCTGCTATTTTTAGCTGCTACTCTATTTCTCTTTGTACTTCTCCAAAATCTTCATCATTGCTTCCATGTGTTCAGCTACTTTCAGCAAATCTTCATCACTGATTGAGCTGATCTGGTCAAGTCTTTTCAGTTCATTCAGCTCATATATTCCGTCAGATAAACACTTGAACGATCTAGCTAAATAATTTTCGTTTCCGGCATCACCATCACACTCATAAAAAATTTCCTTTTTATCATGTTCTCCAAACTTATCCGTAAAGAATTTTGTCCGCTTCGGAGTAATTCTTGTAATTTTTGCCGGAATAATTAACTGATGCCGGAATGATGAACCCCATCCGTAGCTCACTTCTCTTGCAACACCAACAACATCCCCGACTTTCAATGTGTCTTTGTCTATCTCTTTTAATTCAATATTCATTCTTCTCACCTACACTTATTCTCAAATCATAGATTTTCTGGCATATCTCATCACATATTCTTTCTGCATCTGGATTGTCCTCTAACTTCCGTACATATCTCACGCCACACACTAAGCAAGTCAATCTTCTGATATGGTCCCACGCTTCCCATGCCATATAAGGAGTGTCAAAGGCTTGCACCATTGTACTGTCCTTCACTTGTGAAAATCTTTCGCCGTACCATTTTTCTCTCGGTACTTTGAGTATTTTCTTTGTATCCTCTTTTACAATTTTTTCTTTCATTTCATTCATTACAGACTTTTTTACTTCTGAAATGATTTCTTGTTTTTCCTGTTCTGTCATCTTTCCCACCTACGCAAATCTTAATTGTTCCTGTGTATCATCAATACTCATGTTCGGCATTCTCTCACCGACTTTCAGATACGGACAGTTTGCTTCTACAAGCTTTTCTGCCATAATTGGGACCACACTGTTTCCGATTCTTGCCACCTGTTTAGCTATCGGATACTTCTTCCAGTTATAATCCCGATCTATAATGTAATCTTTCGGAAATCCTTGCATCAGTTTTAGTTCTTCCGGCTTCAGCATCCGAAGAAAAATGTCTGATATGATATATTTCTCTCCGTCAATGTCCAATATCACATTCACAAGTCCGAACCTGTCCTTTGTGGTAATCGTTCCTAATGGCTTATCAAGTTGCTGACCACATCCGGCACCGTAATATTTGATAAGAAAAGCAGATACCAATCCGAAGTGCCCTGGCGATGTCGTAATTGTATGTAATGGTTCATCACAGCCTTGACCTATGCCGGTCTTGTAATACTTCGTGATAAATGCTGTCACAAGCCCGTATCGGTTTGATGTATCAATCGTCTTGATCGGTTCCGTCAAAAGCTGTCCTCTTGAATCACCGGCTCTTGTCTCTCCATGATACTGGATGATGTATGCAAGCGCATCTTTATCTTTCACAATATAAGGCTTGTTAGCATCAATAATGTATTTCTTGATCCCGTTCGCTATTCTCTTCTGTGTAGCTTCTGCAAGCGGTTTCTTTCGCTCAAATATAGAACTTCCAAGGTCTGACCAGTCAATGTAATCTCCACAAGGTTTCCACTTCTCAAATCCAATGCCGTCCGCACTGTGAGTCTGCTTTGGGAATCTGATTTTCCGTCCATCTCTACGGAATACTGCATACCATCTCTTTCTTGTGGTCGGTGCTCCGTAATCCGCAGCTATCAATTCTCTACTACCAAAATGGTACCCGAGACTCTTCATTGCCGTAATAAACTTCTTGTAATCCTCTCCTTTTTTCTCCGGTATCGGATAACCTTTTTCGTCTAACGGACCCCACTGTTGTATTTCTTCTACGTTCTCCATAAGAATTACATCCGGCAGAATAGCTTTTGCGTGTTTGTATACCGCCCACGGAAGAATCCGAAGTCCTTTTTCTCTTGGCTTGCCACCCTTTGCTTTGGAGTGGCTTGTACAATCTGGACTCGCCCACATAAGAGCCACATGCTGTCCTTTTACGTATTTCTTCAAATTGACCTTAAAAATATCCTCTGTCAGATGAAGTGTACCCGGATGATTTGTTTTGTGCATCAATATAGCATCTGGATCATGGTTAATGGCTATGTCTACTGGTCTGCCGAGTGCCATTTCAATTCCTACGGATGCACCCCCGCCACCGGCAAAGGCGTCTATAATTAAATCTTTCATATCTTCGAAAGGAGCCGATATATCTTTGCCCGGCCGGAGCTCCGTCTCCTTTCTGTAATTTATTTAATTTCTAACAATACCGTTGTAAGTTCCAACGTGCCATCCGCTTCTATCCATGCAATAGCCAGAAAATCATTGTCGTAACCCGGCGAAGAAAATCCATATTCAAATTCAACCTTGAACTGAATTCCTTTTTCTTCCAGTGCGGATTTAATTTCTTCGTCCATCTCCAAATCGTTTCCGCTTTCATCTTCACGATCTCTTGAATAGTATTCACCGTCTTCCCGATAATACTTTTCAATAATTTCTTCTATCAATTTTCTAATCATCATTTCACCTCATTTGCTACCAGGAATCCCATTCTTGCCACATTTCTAAGGTTATCCTTAATTAATGCTTTATTTGGCGCTCTGTGCATAGATAACCATCTCATATCGGTTTCCCAGTTTTTAGAATCGTATTCGTCCAAAAACATGGCTTCTCCTTTTGCCACCTGTAAGCACTGAATCATGTAATCTATCTTTTCTCCTGTGTTCATGGTTACTCCTTTACCCGGCAGATACCGCATATTGTAGATATGTATTTGCCCTCGTGGTTTTCACAATATTCTTTCAGCACTCTTTCTTGCGCTCGCTCCCATGTTTCACCGGATGGAACCTCTTCTTCATGTACGCATTTTCCATTACAGTCATTTCCAACAAGCACGCGAACCATTATGGCGCGCTCTGTCTCAACTTCTTTCTTCTCATGGTCTTTCTTCCACTGTTTGATGATTTCAAGTACTTTGTCTGGATTCTTTGAACGATATTCAGCACATTCGCAATGTGAGTCATATATAAGCCTGTCGATTGCACAGTCTTTACACATGATACTTCTGCACATCTCAGCTTGAATTTTAATTGCTTCTTCTGCGCTCAGTTCTTCTTTCAGAAGCTCGCATTCCGACTCGAAACCGATTCTCCATATTTCCCCATCGCTACACTCTACATTGAACCCTTCCCTTCCATTTCCCAGTCCGTTGTTGCTTTTTTGTTAGTCACAATACCGATTTTTCCTCTAGCACCTAAACAACCAATTGTTCCTTCAATAATTTTAATTTTATCTCCAACTTTATATTTCATCACTGTCTCCTTTCATTAATCTTTCAATATACAAATCCATGCTGTGTATAAGTTTTATACAATTTCCGTGAGATGCATGGTTCCTCCACGAATTATATTTTTCATAGAATTTTTCTTCCGTAAGTTTTCCGGCTTTCACATCTTTAACTAATCTTCGGAACTTCTTTTTGTTCTTCCGTTTGTTCTCACCTGTCAACTTCCGAATATATTTTCCATCAACCGTCATATAATGATGAAATCCTAAATATCGTATTCCTTTTCTAAACGGTATGATCTGCGTCTTCCCGTTCAATTCAAGTCCAAGTGTTTTTAGCATTTCTCTGATACATTCCAAATACCATTTCAAATATTCCTTATCTTGGTGAATCAAGTAGAAATCATCCATATATCGTCCATATTCAGTAATTCCAAGTTCGCCCGTCACCATGCAGTCTACTGCATGAACCATAAGCAAAGCATATACCTGTCCGGCTTGATTACCGAGTGGCAAACCAGGATTCTCGCTGCTATCAATCAATGTATGATTCAACCATGTCGTGTACGGATCTGGGAAGAAATAATCTACAATGTCTTTCAGTATCTCATGGTCGATTTCATAAAAGAAATGCCTGATATCACATTTCAATATCCATCCGTCTACGCCATGTCTCTGATAAAACAATTTCATGTGGTCCCTTAATCCATCTAATGCATATAGCGTTCCTTTTCCTATTTGTCCGGCAGAATTGTATTTTATAAATACATTCTTCAATTTTGGATGCAGAATATTGTCACAGAATACGTGCTGCACTACTTTGTCTTTAAATGAACATGACTCAATTACTCTCTGTTTTGGCTCATATATTTCAAACCGGTTATACGGAGCAACTGTATATGTCTGATTCTCTAACTGCTCTTTTAGGATATTGATTCCGTCTAAAGCCACATTAGAAAATCTTGCAGTGCTGCTATTAAATTTCTTACCCGACTTTGCTTTCTTATAAGCCCGATACAGATTGCCGTAATCCGTGACAATTTCTTTATCCATTGGTACTCCTTTATATTTACCTCTATGAGGAAGGTCCGTTTCCTTTTTGTATCTTTCCCGATTTCGGCTTGATGCCTACTCTGACTCCCTGTAATACAGAATGGGCGAACGCCGTTACTGTTGTTGTAGTTATTGTTGTTGATGTTACCGGACGGCGAAACAACCGCTTGACGGAAACGAACCTAAAATGTATTTATCTTTTTCTATCCTTGGTTCTCCATGCAATAGCCATATATTTTACATCCGAAACCATCCTTGACCAGTTTCCCATACTAGCAGAATTTATAATTCCGAGAGAATACGACATTTCTATGTAAAAATTGAGCTCGTCGCAATATGTAATTGCTTTTGTTTGCAGTTCAAGACGGTCTCTTTTGTAATATTTAATATCTGTTCTATTGGCTTCAAATAACATTTCATAGATTTCCAACGATTTATTTTGCATCTTATCCACTAATGAAAATCTGAATTTCTTTGGATACCTATTAGCATTGCTTGTTACTTTCAAGGTATGCTTAGCAAGTTCTTTCGCTTTTTCAATTACCAGTAAATCTTCATCTGACATTTGTGCTATTCCTCAGATTCAAAGATTGAAGAGGAGAAGATACAAACTGGGCGAACGCCGCTACTGATGCTGTAGTTAAGGACGTTGATGTCACCGGACGGCGAAACAACCGCTACTGAATATGGCCAATCTCTTTCCGCTGTACTCCAAGAGGTACATGTCCAGTACCAATCCGGCAGTTCCTTGTTGACTAATAATTCATTGTATTTACGTCCCTCATCGAATGTTACTGGTCTTACCTTTGTCAGAAGCTTTCCAAAAACTTCCTGACCATCAACTGTTACTAATCCTGCTTCGTTTTCACAGATATTGTCTTCTCCGAACTCAGCGACAAATTCATTGAGAATTTCGCCATCGCACAGTTCTCTTAAAGAAGATTTTTTGTAATCAGTGCAATCATCGTCAAATTCTTCATTTTTACGATATAATCCTTCTGTGATAACTACCGTGCAATCTGCCTTCTGCTCCAGAACAATGAATCTTCCGATGCCTGTCTCAAACTTTCCACCAGCCGGGATATCTTTCAGCATCACCTTGTTTTTCTGCCCCTCTTCTTCGATTGCTGCTACCAGTTCTTTTGCTAACTTCAATACTTTATCCATGTTTCTTTTCCTCCATCATCTTTCTATCTATTTCATTTACGAACGCTACAGCCAGTTCCTTTGCAAATGGCGAACCATACTTTTTGTAAAAGCTATCAGCATCAGAAATAATCTTATTGATATACTCATCTGCATCTTCAACGGTTGCATTGTCTTTGTACATATTCCAGAAGTCCTTGAAAAGCTCAAATTCTTCCGTACCGCTCTGTATATTCTTTCTAGCCATTCATATCACCTAATCAAACGGAGTGGCGTCTTGAACCTCTCGAAAGCCTTTGGCAATATCTTTTAATGATTCATCTGTTTCCTTGAACATCATGTTATTACCCTCAAAAATAATAACCTCTTTTATCAATGTTCCCTGTCGGTTCTTCTCAACCTTCAAGCCTTTCTTCTTGTCGTAGATATTCCATAGCATGATAATGATACTTGCGTCCTGCTCAATATCTCCAGCCTCTCTCAGTTCTCCCATTGTAGGTTCCTTATCCGTTCTCATTTCGCTCGCCCTGTTCAACTGTGACAATGCTATGATTGGTATATTCAATTCCATAGCAAGGGCTTTAATCGCCTTTGATATAGCACCGACCTCACTTGCTCTGCTCTGATATCGAACATCGGTCCGCAAAAGCTGAATGTAATCAATGATGATGCAATCAAAATCCATATGCTTGCACTCATTTCTGATTTCCCCAACCGATACAGAACCACTTCTAAGGGATACAGACGATTCTCTTAATTCTTCATTTGCCTTACTAAATTTTTCTTTCTCATCTCCAAGGAAGTTTCTGGCTCTCCGAAGTCTCGTAAGATCAATACCGCCTGTTCTGGACACCAAACGTTCATAGACCTGTTTATCGGACATCTCAAGGTTGTAGTACGCAACTCTTTTGTTCTGCTTAGCCAAATTCATTGAGATTTGAGTAACAAGCGCTGATTTACCAACTGCCGGACGCGCTGCAACAACAATCATGTCTCCGCCTTCCAGTCCGCCAAGAGCATCGTCCAGTCTGTCAAATCCTGTATACAACGGCTCAACTTCCGGTTCCTTGAAATACTTGCCCTGTTCTTCATCGACCACATCTTTGAGCGGTCGAATCTTTACAGTGTCGTTCGCTTTTAGGGCTTCCAGTTCTTGCATCAATTCGCCGATTTGATTATCAATCGTTCCAGCATTCAATACTGTCTGAGATAATGTTTTATTCAAACGTCTAGTCTTGTAATCAGCCACCAGTGCATTCGCGTAATTGCGAATCTTGTAAGCGTGAACATCTGGCATTATACCCTTAAGCTCTTCCACAATGTATTCCAGTGGCAGATTATCACTCTGCACTTTTTGAGCAATCTCAATCATGGAAATCTGCCGACCAGTATCATATGCTCGTAAAATTTCAACATACATGCTTTGGCAGAATGGATTGGCAAACATTTCCGGCTTCACCTGTTCGTATATTGTGCTCAAGGAATCGGGATCCACTAAAATCGCACATACAACTGACTTTTCAACCATATCACTCATCTGTCTGACGCTCCTCTTCTAAGTAATCAAGGAGTGATTGTCCCATGAGCGTGTCAAAATTTTTCCAATACTGTTGATCAGGTTGCTCCCGTTCTTGTTGCCTGACATAATTTCTCACACCGATGTACATTTGCCGATTGGTCAACTTAACTCTTTCGCCGTTAATCATTCTTCCTTTTAACCATTGGCAATACAATTGATATGCTCTGGACTTTCCTCGTTTTTTCGGATAGATTGCGTAAATCTTTTCAAAATCCTCTTTTCGAGTGTCTGTTTGCACATGTTCCTCGCTTGTCGATGAACATATATTATTATCTATATCTTCTTCTATATCTATTGCGTTATCATGCGTTACCGTAACGTTACTGTCACAATCTGTTGGATTTTCCTGCAATAATTCCTGTTTTTTACGGCTTCGATAGTTGGCTACTCTCTTCCTGGTCTGCTCTCGAATCTTATCCATTCCATCTACATTCTGATACTCTTCCCAATTGCTTATGAACAGCTGTTCTCCGTCTCTGCAAATCATTCCATAACTTTCAAGTGCTGCCAGTGCGACTTTAATTACGCTCTCTTCAAATCCGAGTTCATCACCCAACATCTTTTCTGTGTACGGGATATTTTCAGTCAGAAAAATCATTCCAGAAGCATTGCATTTACCAGCAAGGCTCAGAAGCATCACCCAAATTAGGATAATATTATTACCTTCCGGTAATTTCCGAATATGCTTAATCTTCCGATTATCAAACATATCGGTTGTGATTTTTACCCATTTTACGTCTGCCACCTAACTCACCTCTTTCTGGAGCAATTCAATTACCTTTGCGCCCTGTTCGGAATTATGGCAAAATAAGAATTCAACTCCATACTTCCTCTGCATGGTCACACATGCTTTCATAAGTGTTTCACCTTTAGTTGCATTTGGATTCTTTTGAACACGCTTATGTTTAGGTCTGCCACTGCTGTAATATCCGATAATCTCGTTACTATTCTTCATTTCAAACAATCTTGGATTCTTCCACTTATGCAAATCTTCCAAGCGAGTAATTGTCGGATTGTATATATCTTTCGCTCTTGTAAGGTATCCACCTGTATTCTGCACCAGCACATACAACTTAATTCCGTTGTTTTGAGCCAAAATACATTCATCACGGAATCTTGCGTGTTGCTTTCCACAAACGTCTCCTACCAGCTCTTGGATGTCTTTCTTGGTGTCAACAGTCACATTGTATGTTCCAAGGAAGTCCATCTTTTTAACTGGAATGTCGCGCTCTTTCTTTCGATTAATTACGTCCATAACCTTATCATCTGCGATTATGTAATCTCCACAGGGAAGAGGCATATACAATACCTCTATCCCTTGATTTCTCCAGTAACGCTCTTTATCAAGATGCTTTCCTTTCTGTTGCCCCTTATCACTAATCAATATCAAATCACATCACCTACCTTAAGGCTTAACTAAATGGCAATTCTTCATCAATACCGTCTGGAATATTCATGAAGCCGTCTGAGTTATCCGGTGCCGGTCCGCTTGGTTTCTGCTGATTCTGCTGACTCGTAGCTTTACTTTCCGCAAATTCCTGATCTTCCACTACAACGTCTGTTGTATATACCTTCTGTCCATCTTTGTTCGTGTAGCTTCCTGTCTGGATACGTCCGGTCACAACAACCTTTAAACCCTGTCGAAAATACTTTTCAGTAAACTCAGCACCTTTTCCGAATGCAACGCAATTTATAAAATCTGCTGTCGGGTCCCCGTCTCTTTTAAATCGTCTATCTACGGCCAGTGTGTATCTTGCAATTGCCATAGAATCTCCACCCTGTGCGTATTTGATTTCTGGATCGCGTGTGAGGCGCCCCATAAGAATTACTTTATTAATAAGTCATTCCACCTTTCTCTATATCAAGCGTAAAATCGCTAATAATGCCAATAAAATTGAAGCTGTTAAAAACAAGCCTTTAGTTACTTTTTCTCTCGCCATTCTAAAAAAAGCAAATTCCATTACTGCACATGCAGCATATATGATTACTGTAATCAATCACAATTCCCTCCTAAAACGGCGTTAGCCGAAATTCTTTCTCAGTACCTTTTTCTGCAACCCACACGTCCACATCACAGTCAACCAGTTCACTTATCTCGTTTCTGAAACGCCGTGGATTGCCATTTCCAGCGCTTAAATGTATCAAGCCTATGCTTCTTAGGCTATTACTGTTAATGCTCTGTACGAGCCTTTTACACGTTTGTAACTCTAAGTGTCCAGTTAATACGTGGTGGTTTTTAGAACCACTATCATCTGCACTAAGATAATCCTCAGAATAGTTGCATTCGATTAGTCCATAATTGATGTTCATTTTTGAGAAATCATACGGGCAATACTCTGCATCGGTAATAAATAAAACACGTCCTTCTGCCGTATCAATCAGCCATCCGTCACACTCCGTATCTCCATGTGGTACACGGAATGGGATAACTGAAAAGCAACCAAGAAGATTCTTTCGTCTCATGCGTTGCAATCCGATTGTTCTTTCTCCCATAATTGTTTCGATATCTGACTGCACTTCATCTGATGTGTAAACCTTAATTCCGTACTGCATATATTGTTTGATAAAACCAACGTGATCAGAATGGACATGACTCGCAATGCATCCGACTACTTTGGAAGTTTGATAATCAATAACTTTCAACATTTCCTTGGCCGGAACTCCACATTCCAGGAGAAGAACATCTTCCCCTGGAATCAGAGCATAACCGTTACCGGAGCTTCCAGAACCAATCGTTTTAACTATCACCGAAAAACTCCTTCCTAACATCTACAACATCATATTTCTGTCCACGACCATCAAATGGCTTTTTATCTTTTGAGCAATTAAACTGTCTGCAAATCTCCGGTCGCACCGGATAGATTCTGCATTTCTCTTTTAACTTTGAATCGTCCATGAACGGGCATGCCATATCAACAACTTTTTTTGCTACTGGGAATAAATGCTGATATTCCCTTACATTGTTGTCTTTGATATACTTATGGATTCTCGCAACTTCTCGTTTAGTCATTGGTAAATAGTTCGAACAGCAAGCGCCGCATTGAATACATTCACCGTCTTTTGTAAAATCGTATTTACCATTCTTCATGTCAGAAATGGCATCTTCTAAGTTTTTCATTTCTGCAATCATTCTTTTACAATCTCCACTTCATATCCAAGTTCTTTGCAAATCTCCGAAACAGTCATTCTTCGTACTTCTTCGCGATTCCAAATACAGTTGCGTTCATCTGAAAGCATTCGGCTAAATTCTCTTAATTCTGGCTTAAAAACTTTCATAATATCAAGGCCAGAATCATCCGGCCATGTCATATTACTTTTATGTGGTTGTGCTCCATCAAGCGTCATATAGCAGTTCATTCCAATACCGAATAATTTCCCATCCCGATTGACAATCAAGTATTTTCTACCATCTCTCATTTCAACAACCATTCCAGTCTTTAAATCTTGTAATGTCATATTCTACTCCTTTGCAAATTCCGGTGTTTCCACTTCAACAGCTTCCGATTCAGCTACTACAGCTTCATCTTCAACTACAAATTCCTGTGAGTTTTCGTTCTGCGCAATCTCTTCCTGTGATGCTTTGTATGTTTCATCCAGCTGTAATAATGAGTTTGAAGCCATGTTGTTCAGATTCTTAGGAAACTTCTTAATCGCATTGTTACGCATCTTGCGGACAATCATTGCTTCCGGCGTATCAAGCCAAGCTGCACTCACATATGGCGTTACTGCATATTCGCATTTCAGCATATCATCTACCGTTTCACACGCTCTGAATACTGAAAGAATTTCATCTTTCTTAGCTTTGATTTCCGCTTTCTGCTTATCAGTAGCTTTATAGCGATTCTCGCAAATACCAAAAGTCTCATTCATGAGATTGTTTCTGATATGAGCGATCAAATTTGTTCTAACGGGCTCTCTTTCTGCAATCAGATAATCAATAGTTCCGTCTTTCAGTTTTACTGGATAGACAACTCTTACTGTTTTGTCTGACAATCCTTTAGGAGTCCACTCGGCAGGTTCAATCTCAATACCTCTTCTGCGAGGATATGTGAAGTCATCACCCTCTTTTACGAGCCATACTGGATATACGGTATCAATTCCGTTTCCAAACTGCCTCAAAAGCGCATCGTTTCCGTCACCCTCGACACCCATTTCAACCATTTTTACCCACTGGCCGTTAATCTGTTTACTTCTCAACTGGAAATAAACTTCTCTTGGAACCGCATTGGCATTCAACTTAAGGCTTGCACACTGAGCAACAACCTCTCTCAGATTGGAATTATTAAGGTTATTCATATCTGCCTTGTCTGTATTCTGAACTAACTGGAATATAGCTCCCATAGCGTTCATAGCGCACTGTTTGGAATACTCATCGTACTGAACGCCATTCTGTTCGAAATCTCTGGAAACAAGTCCAGTGATCGTATTAGTCCACTGGCTCAAACCTGTTGTAAACTCCGGCTTTTTAGCAACTTCATTCTTCTCTGCCATATTTTCCTCCTTTACTCAACCTCTCTGCACCATTCAGGAAAGATACTGAAAGTGCCGATAAGTCCTAATATACTGCTTTTGACAATTACTTCTTTCCCATCACAATCGTTAATCCATACGTTGGCAATATTGGGAAGCGCTCCCATGCTAGATAAATACTCTCTGCAAAGCTCGGCATCAAAGACATATTTCTTACCATCTTCAAAAGTCTTACCTTTATCGAACATATTCATAAACGCTTTGAGCAATCCAGTAGGTTCAGATTTCTTAAATTCATTCTCTAAATGCTCGTCAATCACACTGTGAACTTCTTCACGCAATCCATCTCTTGGCTTATCGCTTGAAAGTATATCGAAAACCTTATCTCCATCTTCTTTTCCGAATTTCTAAACAAGTATTTTTCTCATACCTTTAGCAATTACGTTATAGTCATTCATCAAATCATTGAGTGTACCACTCATTTCAAGTGTTCCTGTTTCTTTACCTTCTACACGTCCAGTTTTAATCATCTTTTATCCCTCCGCTACTTTCAGTTCCTTGTCATCTGTTACCGTCAAATAAATCATCTGTGTGTCCATTTCAGGAACATTGAAGTCATTGATGCTTTCTGCATTGTCCACGAATATCGGACAGCTAACTCCGTACAGATTTGATAATGAATGGATAATGTCTAACCCAGCTACAATTCTGTGACCATTGTTCAGACTGGACAGTGGCACGCCATTTACAGTGCATTCGCAAGTTTCCTTGATACCACCGTTGATTTGCACGTCAAAGAGCTTGAACGAAACAATCTTGAACATTTCATTGATTTTCTCTGAGATCATATTCATTTTTGCCCTGATAAAATCTTCCACAAGGTCAATCATCTGCTCTTGTTCAGCGATTTTCTGTCCGACTTCTTTCTGCTCAGCCTCAAGTTCTGCGATACGTTCCTTTACTTTGGAATTGTCTGCTGCCACAATCTTTCCAGCAATCTCCGCAATTTCGTCTTTCAGAACTGCTTTTTTTGCTTCAAGCTCTGTTTTTCCAGTAGATTCAGCACTCATTTCTTCAATCTCTTTTTCAAGTGCCGAGATTTTCTCGTTAGTTGCTTTGTACTCCGCATTTTCTGAAATATCAGCCTTAGTTGGAAATTTGCCCAGCTCAGCTTTGGCAATATCATATTTCTTCTGAGTATCAGCCAACTGAATATTCAACTCGTCCATTTTCTTGCGAAGTTCAGCTTCATTTGTCTTGAGTTTATCCCTGGAAGCAGCAGCTTCTTTACCGTCTTTCTCAATCTGCTCTAATTTTTTCGCTCTAGTCTCTTCAAATTTAGCCTTGTCCTCACTGTACTTATTCTGATGTAACTCAACACTGGATTCGTAATCATCCAATATCTTTTTCTTCATATCTTCAACAAGCTCACGACCGCATGTCGGACAAATAGTTGCTCTTTCCGGCAACGGATCCAGCGGAACAAACTCAGGAAATGTCTTTGCTTTTTCAGAGCGCCATTCTATAAGCAACCTGTCTTTCTCTCGTTCCTGCGCCTCATACATGTTGTGTACTGCCTTAATTTCATCAGAAAGATTACCAATCTCACGTTTCACATTTGACAGCTCTCGATCTCTCGCATTCAGATTGTCTCGAACAATTTTTGACTTATCAAAGAGCTTCTGATTCTCTTCATTCTGAATCTCAGAAATATGAAATTTAAGATTAAGAATCTCTTCACGCTTCTTATTGATTTCTTCAAGCTTTCCGGCACCACCAGAAATTTCATCTTCGACTTTCTGCAATGCTACTTCTTTTGCTGTCTTTTCAACTTCCAATGCTCCAACATCTGCAATCACAAGTTGTTTTGAGATTTCATCAATACGTGCCGGGATTTCAACCATATCCTTGTTCAATGCCGTTTTCGCTTTGGTGTATTTCTTCAAAATATCTTCCGTGCTGGCAATTTTCAGCTCCGGGATAAGTTTTGCGTACTTCTCATCTAATCCCTCTGCAATTTCTACGTCAGAGAAGCTTCCAACAAATTTCATAAGGATTTCACGCTGTTTCTTCCAGGCTAATGCATTGAAAGCATTTGGATTTGTAATCATATTGAATACATTCTCATCAACGATTCCGGAAATGAAGTCTTTAAAATCCTTTTGACTTTTCGGGTATCCGTTGATTTCAAATTCATTCACGTTGCCCTGGAATACTCTTGTATCAGTTCCATGCTTCTTAACCCATTTCTGCTTCTGAACCTTTTTCAGCTCGTATTCATCGCTATCCACAGAAATCTTTGCTTCTACGGAAATCTCAATGCTATCAATCATCTTTCCGTCTGCATCCAATGGCCTTATATCAAAGTCTGTATTTCCAAGCGAATCCCTATTAAACAACAGGAATGTGAATGCATCAAACACGGTTGTTTTTCCTGTCGCATTCGCTCCGAAAATTCTAGTTTTATCACCAAACTCTATTTTTCTATCCTTGCACCCTTTGAAATTCTGAATGTGCATGGACAGCAATTTAATCTGCTTCACCTGTAATCGTCCTCCTTGTTTTATCAATGATTTTTCTATCTGAACTGTCCTTTTTGACGATATGTAAGTACAAATCATCTTCGAACAGATTCATCCACTCATTCGGATTCAATCCGAGTTCGCCAAGCAACTTTTTATTTGCCAGTGTTAATTTTTTTGGTTGCTTCATAAGCCCTCCTGTGTTAATATGAAATTGGTAAATTTTTGATTCTGCGCGTTTTGGAAAACTCCTTTTTCCGAGCGCGCGTTTTTAATCTGCAAGGGCATATATCTTACCCAGCTGTTCCGGTGTATGTATTGGAGCGGTCTCACCGGTAGTCCAGCCGATCAAGTAAGATATCCTCACGCCCCAGTCATGACCTTTCTGCTTTTCATCTTCCATCTTGATTTTGAGAGTGTTGTACTCCAAGTCAAAATCCTTGTCGGTCATTAATACGGGAATTTCTTTCATTACACCCATGCTTAAATCTCCTTTCTACATGATTGATATTCGACACATAATCACAAAGGCTGCTGCCAGTGCCAGTATTCCAATGACAAGTATCATACTTTTATATGTAAGGACCTCATGCTCTCTTTCAAGCTGATGCACTCTGCGCCGTTTCTCCAGTGGCGTATCTGGTCTCAGTTCTACGTACTCCATCCCGTCTCCTTTCCTGTTCCTTTGTCTGCGGTTTATAATCAATACATGGATATTCACGGCTACGCTCCATGCAGTGATTCTTGAATTCGCATGTGCTACAACTTCTCTCCATATTCATCACCCTGCCATAGCTTCTTTTACTGGAAGCGGTGATGTCATTAAGGAGATATCCAGCTTTTCTTTTTTAATGGCCTCATTCAGTTCTTCAACGGAATTGATGCCAAGCGCCTGTAATTCGGCTTCTATCTTTTTCAATTTTTCTTCCATAGAAGTTTCCCCTTTCTGCTACATATCTTATAGAGCTGTTACAATGCGTAAAATAAGCATTGTTCCTATCCAGCCAATTAAGTAGAATATCCAAAAGTCACTATCTTTCTTCATTCTCGTTCCTCGTCCAATCTGGAATAAATCCTTTTACTGCATCTCAATTCTGAAATGTTGGTTACTCTAAGCTCGATCGTCTTTGTTGCATTACATAATGCGTTCAACGCCATAATCTCTATTCCAAGTCTCTTCTCTACATCATAGTTTCCAGATTCTCTAAGGCTTTGAATATCCTCATAAACCTGATTGCTTAATGTTTTGATTTTATCTCGCATCAACATCTTTATTCTCCTGTTCCTCCTGTGCTTCATTAGTTCTAACAACTTTCGGAGCATACCCTTGGTAAAACTCATTTGTGAACGCTTTCTTCACAATCATCTCCGGTGGCTCACCAAGTTTTGCTTCAAACTGAAATCCTTTGAGATTTTCAATTTTTTCTCCGTCAATGTATACTCTTACAGGGTCTATATCACCATGCCTTTCCTTTTCTCCGATGTGAATAATGATTTCCCTTAACGGTTCATATCCTAATTCATTCATTACATTTCCTTTCTGTGTTATAATCCTACGTGGAGGTGATGTTCTCATGAATATCGAGCAAATTGCTCACGATCTTGCGATTGCAAAACTTACCGGTTCTGATTTATCTCCAGAAGAAATGCTTGAAAAGTACCACGAATACTATGAAACATTTCTCAATCTGATGATAGGAGAACCCGATGTAGCTACTATTTGCAGTCCACAAATTTAATCCTCATTTGGCTGCTCTTTCTTCGGGGTAGCCAAATACCCAAAACAGTGTCTGTCAAAATTAAAAGCATACTCGGATGTAACTTGTGCACACTGGATAAGTAACTTCAAATCTTCCTTTTCTGAAGGTTTAAGATTTCCTTTTGCGAGTTCATTTCCTTTAATACATACTGCTGAATGTAATGCTTCTGCATAATCTAAAAACGTATGCATTTTTTTCTCTTCGCATTCCTGCCTACATAATGGGCATTGCATGTTTCTCACCTACTTTCTCTCATCGCATTGCTCTTTCAGTTCATAAAACGGCTTAAACACATCTGGAAGAGCCGGTATCACATCTGCATCAATCGTCATATCAACTGCGAGAATATCAATTTGAACTATCGGAACATCTCCAGGTTCTTGTTTGAACAAAATTCCTCTGACTTTGTTTATCTCCTCGCCGTTAACTTTCACAACCGTCTTGGTTCCATCTGTTTTGATTTCTATTTTAGGTGAATTTATTGTTGACATCTTTCTTTCCTCCTACACTGCCTGCTCAATCACTGGAATATAGTCATGTTTCTTTAACTCCTCATACAGAAACAATCTGCCTTTCTGTGTCCATTCTGTCTGCATCGTCACATCTGGTCTGCCATCAGCTCTTGTAATATCAATTGTCCTGCTGTGAACATATCCATTATTCTGGTATTTGGAATACAGAACCCATTGACCACCAACCTTGTACTGAATTTTTAATTCCTTAAGAATTTGATTGAACTTTCTTCCGCTCATGCCGTAGTCCTTTGCAATCTGTGTGATAGTTACCAATGATTTAGACTGCAAAATCTTATCCACATAATTCGCTTTCGGTTGTAGCTCTGTGATAATCTGCTGTTGTTCAACGACCTGATCTCCAAGGAATTTACATCTGTCTTTCAGAGACTCGATTGATTGACTTGCCATCTTCAAGGCTCTTGCCATAATCTGTTCCGGCGTGTTCCAGGCTTTTTCAAGTTCAATGAAATACTGCCTACATTGCATTCCCTTTTCAGTTCTGCTCATTAAGCAAATATGCTTCGCCATTTCTGTCGAAATATTAAAATCTTGAATTTCTCTAGTTGCTCCATTATTTACAACCGTACTCGAAAGTACACTTGTGAAGTCTTGTCCTTCAACAAATCCCTTGCTGTTCGCTTCAAACCAAGCAGAAAATCTTTTGCTGATTTCTAATTTTTCATGTAAATCTCTTGCCGACACTGTTGGTGTCTCTGTGTCATAATTGATTTTTAGTAATTCGTTCATCCTATCTCCTTTCTTCTAGATTGCTAGCTTAAAGTTAAAAGATTTGAACTTTTTCATTAAAAAAATATTCTGGAATATCTGAATCATTCAATTTTAATAATGAAACTGCTTTGCAAATGTCCGATTGATTCCAAGGAACGCCACCATTTAACTTTAGAGACAGCGTTCTGTCAGACATTCCCATGGCTTCTGCAAATCTATACTGCGCACCAAAGATTTCAATTATTCTACCTTTAAGCTTGTCGTAATTGAATGCCACTGTAATCCCCTCCTTTCATCGATAGTTCAATACTTTGAACTAACTTCATGTTATCACACGATTTTAACAACGTCAATAGGAAAGTTCAAACTTTTTGACTTTTTTGATATGGAATATTGAACTTTTCTTCAAGATATGCTATATTAAGCACAGAAAGGCGGTACAATAATATGAAGAAGGAAAACACTTCTATCCGATTAAAACAAATAATGGACAATAGAAATTTAAAACAAGTGGATATCCTTGATATGACAAAACCATATTGTGTTAAATATGACGTGAAGATGAACAAATCAGACATAAGTCAATATGTGTCCGGCAAGGTTGAGCCGAACCAAGAGAAACTATTTATACTTGCAAAAGCGTTAGGCGTAAATGAAGCTTGGTTAATGGGTTTTGACGTTCCAATGAAAAAGGAACTGTCATCCTCGGAAGCCGAAGGAGACATAGAACTGATTGAAAAATTTTCATTGTTAAGCGAGAGGGATAAACAATTGGTTATGAATATGATTGATTCTATGCTACCTATTCAAAAGAAGTGAGGATTACCCCCACTTCTTCACAAAATGTTTTATGAATGTATAGAGGTATTCTAACGCGCTAACACTTTTAATACCTTCTACGCATTCAATAATGAGTTTTTTGTAATCCTGTTCGTCCATATGCTATGTACCTCCCGTTCTAGAAGAACGCATGTTCGAAAATTCCTTAAAGCAATCATACATCAATCGGATGTAAAATGCAATGATGATTTTCGACAGGTTCTCGCCCCTTTCTATAATTATAGACACGGGAGGTTGCAAAAACTTATGGAAAAATAAGTAATCGTCCCATATATGGGACATTTACTTGTAATCAGACTCAAAAAGGTCTGATATGCGAACATGAAGAGCTATAGCAAGCTTCTCAAGCGTTTCCAATGTTGGAGATGTTTCTTCGTTCGCAATACGATGAACTGTTGATTTAGACACGCCAGACATTCTTTCAAGCTGGCGGTCAGAAATATTTCTTTCGTACATGATTTGCGATAATAGTATTTTCATGATACTAGTATCTGTAAAACAAAAGAAATTATATCTGGAAGATAATGGAGTTTAAAGGAGAAATGATAGAATGTCAATAATACGTGTTCACAAATCAAAAAACTTCACAGTAATGAGCAATTACCATTTGAGAGATAAGAATTTGAGTTTAAAAGCCAAAGGACTGCTATCAGTAATGCTTTCTCTCCCGGAAGATTGGGACTACTCCATCTCCGGCTTATGCTCCATACTGAAAGAGAATAAGACAGCGATCAAATCTGCCTTACGTGAACTCCAAGACAACGGGTATGTGGTGGTAACTAAGAAATATGCTTCTAAAGGAAGCAATCGTATCTCTTATGAGTATGATATTATGGAAATTCCGCAGTCTGTAGAGGCAGATTCTCTAGGTATAGGTTTTCTACACCTAGAAGACCAGACACAAATAAATACTAATAAACAAAATAAAGAAAAAGAATTAAATGTAAATGGTGCAAAGTTACAAAGTAACGTTATGCACGACTCCGAGCGCTGCGCTATGCCTTTTGATTCCAGAGAATTATCTAATAACGTAAATGATTTTAACTTTGGAATAATCCGTAAGGAAGTTATCACAGCTTAGTATCTGGTTCATCAAGTAATAAAAGTTCAAATACAACTCAAAAAACATCAACGACTGAGACGGAAGGCTCTAAGAAGCAAAGTAAAAAAAATCATAAGAAATATGTAGATAATATCACAGCTGTAGCAACGAAGCCGAACGATTATAAGGGGGATTATATAAAATTCGGTGGATATGTTTTTTCAGTTGATGAAACCGATGATAAATACGCTTTGCAAATTTTCATTGATGAAGACCATAACAACAGTGTGATATTGGAAGTTTCCAAAAGCTTAATAGCAAATCAAAAAATCAGCGAAGGTGATTACATCAAAGCAGATGCTAAAATTGATGGAACTCATAAAGGAGAAACTATTGTAGGAGTAAAATCTTCATGGGCATATCTTATCGCTGATGGAGTTGAAAAATCAACATACCAAGATACAATTGGGAAAGCCAATACTACATGGGAATTTTCAGATAAGGTTATAGAGCAACATGGCATATCCGTATCTGTAACAAAGGTAGAATTTTCAGATATAGAAACAAGAGTTTACGTAACAGTTGTTAACAACTCTTCTAGTACTTTTAATTTGCAGGATTATTCAGCCAAGCTCACACAAAACGGAAGTCAGTATGAGACAACATATAATTATAATGCAGACTACCCGGAAATACCGTCAGACATACTTCCTGGAATTACAGCAAACGGTATTATTGTTTTCGATAAAGTAGAACCAGCTCAATTCCAATTATACATGGAAGGCTATAGTGATGATTGGGAAACAGATTTCTCCCCATTTACTTTTGATTTAGCACAATAAAATAAAAGCCCCGATGCTACCAACACCGGAGCCAATTGGCACTATCTGGAAGATAATACCAAATCCCGCAAATTTAGTTTATCATCTTCCAGGCAGTCACGCAAGCGGAACAAATGTTCTTTGCTGGCTGTATTTTTTATACTCATTTTTAAGGAGGAATGATATTTATGGCAGAACAAAATGAGAAAATCGTAGCACTCTACGTCCGTGTATCAACTGGATACCAAGTAGATAAAGACTCTCTCCCATTCCAGAAGAAAGAACTGAAAGCCTATTGCGAACACGTACTGCACATTGACAAGAATCGCATAGAAATATTCGAAGATGCAGGAAAGTCCGGTAAGAATACAAAGCGTCCGGCATTTGAACGAATGATGGGAAAAGTAAAGTCAGGACAAGTTTCTCATGTGATTGTGTACAAGATTGACCGAATCTCGCGAAACCTTGTGGACTTCTCTCTCATGTATGATGATTTTAAATACAATAACGTAACCTTTATCTCGCTGAACGAGCAATTTGATACCTCTAGCGCAATTGGCGAGGCTATCCTTAAAATTATACTAGTGTTTGCAGAATTGGAGCGTAAGCTCACATCAGAGCGTGTCACAGACGTTATGATTGGTCGGGCACAGAACGGACAATGGAATGGTGCGCGCGTTCCATATGGCTGGGATTGGGATGAAGAAAAACAATGTCCAGTGCATTCCAAGAAAGAAGCTCAGTACGCCATTGCTATGTATGAAATGTATCTCAATGGAGGCTCAACGGTTTCAATTCGAGATTACAATAACGCACATAACATTCCAACCAAGCGTGGTGGAGAATGGACATCTAAGACTGTTGCTGACTTCTTAAGGAATCCAATAAATAAAGGAGCATACCGGTATAATTACAGAGAAAGCGCTAGGGGACGCAAAAAACCAAATGGAGAAGTTGTTTTCATTGAAAATGCATTTCCACCATTGGTAGAACCTAGAATATGGGAACTAGTCAACAAACGCATGGATGAAAATACTTTAAAACTAAATACATCCTCTATGCATACAATTCGTAAAAACTGTAACGTGTTTGCCGGATTAATTGTCTGTGGAAAATGTGGAGTCAACTACCAAGTAACAGCAAAAGACCGCCGTAAAGGAAGTGGATTCAGACCATCCTCTTACGCATGTACTGGAAAGTATCAAAAGAACCATTGCGACAACTTAAACGTCAGTGATGTGAAGATAGGTCCGTTTATGATTAACTATATAGCTGCTATGGTTGATGCGTCTAAAAGTAGAAAATTCATAAAAGACACTAAGTCATTAGAACAAGTACTGCTCTCCCATATCAACTTCTCAAATATAGCCGGGATTGCGAATGACAGTCTACAAGATACATTGGAGTTAATATCCGGTTATAGTGCTTCTAAGAGCGCTCTATGGTCTGCTAAAACATTATCCAAAGAACAACAGACTGACGTTGATTCCAAGCAGTCTGAGCTGAATGAGAGGTTACAGAAAGTAAATCGTGCTATGGAACGGTTAAAAAAAGTATATCTCTTTAGTGATGACGGAATGGATGAAAAGGAATTTCTTGAAATGAAATCGTCATTAGAAGCTGACAGAGTAAAGATTGAAAATGAAATTAAGGGACTAAGCGCGCCAATTGCAACCAATGTAGATCAAGTTGCATTTATTAAGTCGGCATCTGAATTTCTGTTGATGCATAAAATAAACAGTGGAGAATTTGTTGACTACAAAGAACTTGCCACGCTTGATGAAGAATCCTTAAAACAATTCATGAATTCTGTAATTGACCATATCGTAGTCAGAGATCGCAAGATTGTAGAAATTGTATTCATCAATGGTCTTTCCCATACGTTACTCTACAAATAAAAACAACCCCGTAAGCACTGAGTTTACGAGGTTTATTGATTATGACGTCATACATATCAAATTCTTTGTTACCGAGTACATCTGACACCCAAAGGTTGTGACGCAGAAAGTCATCGGCCTTCCTGCTTCTTCTGCTTCTTTTCTTACGTATTCTTTCGCTTTTTCTATGAAATAATATTGTCTTTCCGGTTCCTTATGCGGTGCAGGATCAGACAAATTGATTTCTGATGTTATCGTATTCATAATCAATCCCTTTCAACGTATCTGTAATAGATGTTTTTGTGATTTCGCGGTCTTCGCATAGTGCGTCCAGCGATGGATATTTATCTCTGAGTTCTGTATTGATCACGCAAAGAAGCATGACTGGATCTTTTGGTAATTCCATATATAATATTATCCTTCCTGATAAATGTTTGTTTCTGTCACAAGAAGCTGTGGCTTAATATCTTGTTCCTCTGCCGGGACTTCAAATAAGACTTGCATATCAAAAGCCAGTGCCAGTGTATGAAGCTGAGGATGTAACTCCAGATATCGGTCATAATAACCGCCTCCATAGCCGACACGATTGCGGTTTGTATCAAAGGCAACTCCTGGCATGATCATAAGTCCGTCGTCTGCCGATGCAGGTATTCCGGCATCGGGCTCGAGAATACCATAAGCACCAGGTTTTAATTCATCAAAAGAAGTAATTTCATAAAAATCCATTGTTTCGCCGTGAACTTTCGGAACCCAGACAGTTTTTCCGAGTTTCCAGGCTTCCAGCATAAGTGGCCGAGTCCCCACTTCCCCTCCGAAATCTATATAACAATAAATATCTGTTGCTTCCCGGAATACATCCAGTTCGCATGTCTTACGACAGATTTCAGCCGTCTGTGACTGCCAGATAATTGGATCCAGTTCTTTGCGTTGCTTACGGATAATCTGCCTAATGGACTTTTTTGTTTCCATATTTTTCACCTAGATTCGTAATACTTCCATCTGCCTCTTTGACAGAAATGTTGTCAAGCTGTCCCCTAAGATTACGGCGGACGCTGTCAATATATTCTTTTCTTAAGATAAGCTGTTCTTTTAATTCTGCATCACTTAATCCGACCTCTTTGGATTTGTGATAGAGTTCATTAATACGGGCAATTTTGCTTTCGTCCATGTGCTTTCGTTCCTTTCTTAATAAAGACGTCATCTATTTATCTTACACTATCCGGAACAAGAAGTCTACAGAAAAATCCAGGATACATTAACTGGAATAATTTTCGAGAAAGCCATAAAGCTCAGCGGTACTTTCAATATACTTTCCATTTCTGATTTCCTGTCTTAAAAGTTCTGGAAGTTCATCATAATGAATGTCTGTATACTCATAAGGTGTTTTCTTATCGCTGAAATACACAACAATGTATCCGTTCACTTCCATCAGATAATAGCAGTCATTTTTGGAAGCCTTGCTGCCGGTCGTGACAGAAGATGAATCCTCATTTTCCATGGTCTGCTGCTCTTCTATTTTTAGTTTTTCAGCTCTCGCCTTTGCTTTTTGATAACTGAACTGATATGCAAATGTCATGGCAATGATCAGGCATGCACAACAACTTAAAAAGCCAATACTGTACTTACTTTTCATGGAAATATCTCCTTTTTAAGTACAGTATTGACTTTATTATTTACTTCTATTCATGATCCGTGTCATGCAGCATTAAGAACAGCCTAGGAACGGAATAAATGAGCTTTCTTGCATATTTTGACTAACATTGGTCCCTTTGGCATGGAAGATAGCTCTTTTTCTGTTACACCGCCAAGAAGTACAAGCGCAACACCGTAAACTGCAACAGCAACACACAAGGCAATGACAGTTGCAATTCTTGTTCCTACGAACAATTCAAATAACAAATGTACAACAAGTGTAACGATCCCCATAATGATCGAGGCAATTGCCGGTATGACAAATGTTTTCTTCTGCTCCTGAACATATCCGATTCGTTCTCTCAATGCGTGTGCATTTAAAATACAGGTAGAAAGAGAAAAAACAATCTTGCTCAAAACAACTGCATAAATGCCCCATTTGAAAACAACCATCATAAGGAACAGGGAGATGATATGTATAACAAGAGAGATGGCGGCACTCTTTACCGGTACCATCATATTATCGAGTCCCTGAAGCACTGCATTCGTTACAGTAGAAAGATTGTAAAATACAACAGAGATTGCTCCCATCTGTAATAATACACCGCCAAGAGTATTATTCTCTGTAAAGAATAATAAATCCAGAAGTGGTTTTGCCAGTACGATAAATCCGGCTGCACATGGAATCGCAATAATCATATTAAAACGCGTAAAAATATCAATCTTTTCATGAACCTGTCTGCGGTTTCCGGTCTTTGCTGTAAGTACAATGCTTGGGATCAAGGAAGATCCAAAGGCACTGGAAATCGCAAGAGGCACATTCATCAGTGTATCGTATTTTCCGGTTACAATACCAAGAAGGGCGGCATATTCGCTTTCTTTATGCCCCTGAATAGACATAATTGTCCCAAACATAGCATTATCTACAACACCACAAAGATTGTAGACCGTTGCACTTAAAATAACAGGTGCAATCGTTAATAGAAGCACTTTAAAAACTCTCTTATAACTTTCAGTTTTATTTCCACGATCACGCTCCATCTGACGGCGGAATTTCTTCCGGAAAGCTAAAAATAAGAAAAATAAAAATAATAACGCAGCAAGTGCTCCCATCACGGTACCTAGTGTACCGCCAGATGCTGCATAAGCCGCACCATAAGAATCATTATTTTTCTGGGCAGCAACTTCTTTACCAACCTTAAGGAGCATGTAAGCACCGACTACGCTGACAACTGCATTGACAATCTGTTCGATGATCTGGGAAACAGCCGTCGGAACCATGGATCCATTTCCCTGGAAAAATCCACGGAATACACCAAGGATTGCCACGATCAGAATGCACGGAGCCAGTACTCGCAAAGCTAACGTACTCATTTTCATTGCCATCAGATTCGATGCGATAAAATCAGCGCCAAAGAATATGATGGCACCGACGATACCGCCTGCTGCAATTGCAAATGTCATGGCACCCCGAAAGACGCGATATGCATTTTTATATTGTCCTGTTGCAAGTCTTGCAGAGACAAGCTTGGATACTGCAAGGGGCAGACTGTAAGAAGTCAGTGTAAGTGCAATCGCGTAAATCTGAAACGCGACTCCGTAGTAGCCCATACCTTTATCACCCAGTATATTTACGAGGGGAATTCGGTACACTGCTCCGATAATTTTAGTTATGACTCCGGCTATAGCCAGAATGGAACCTTGAACGAGAAAGTTCTTCCCGGTTTCACTTTTGTTTTCACTCATAATTTACTCCATGTTAACGTAATATATTTAGCTCATTTAAAATTTCACGCTGAAGAGTCTCCATTTCAATACGTTCCTCTTCTTCCATATGATCATAACCGGAAAGATGAAGGACCGAGTGTGCAATCAGGAATGCGTATTCACGTTTGACGGAATGACCGTATTCTTCAGCCTGTGCAATGACTTTTTCTTTGGAAATCACAATATCTCCAAGCAGAAGCTCACCTGTCTCCGGATCGAAGCAGTCTTCTTCGCTTTCAAAATGAGAGAAGTCTCCCGGAGTTTCATATTCCAGCATCGGGAAAGAAAGTACATCTGTTGCACGATCAATGTTACGGAAATCCCGGTTCATCTCATGAATCTCATCGTTCATAGTGAGTAAGAGATTGACCTGAACTTCATATGGACAATGAATATATTCCAATGCGCCATTTATGACTTCACGGGCAAGCGCCTGGCAATCAAAAGGGAGCTTTAATGCTCCTTCTTCTTCATAAAATAATGTCATGATTTTCTCCTTTTCTCTCGGCTGCGATTTCTTGATTTGTTCTGTGTCTTTGTCTCGTATTCTTCGTAAGCTTTTACAATTTTCTGGACAAGCGGATGGCGGACAACATCTTTGCTTGTAAGACGGCATACTCCAATGTCATTGATCTTGCCGACAACACGGACAGCTACATCAAGTCCGGAAGTCTGACCACTTGGCAAATCCTTTTGTGTCTCATCACCGGTAATTACAACTTTTGAGCCAAATCCAATTCTTGTTAAAAACATCTTCATCTGCGCCGGAGTTGTGTTCTGAGCCTCGTCCAGAATGATAAATGCATTGTCTAATGTACGTCCACGCATGTAAGCAAGTGGTGCAACTTCAATCAGTCCTTTTTCAGAATTTTTTAAAAAGCTTTCTGCTCCCATAATCTGATAAAGAGCATCATAAAGCGGACGCAGATAAGGATCGATCTTGCTTTGCAGATCTCCCGGAAGAAATCCAAGCTTTTCTCCCGCCTCAATGGCAGGCCTTGTCAGAATGATTCTTCCAACTTCATTATTTTTAAATGCAGTGATTGCCATAGCCATGGCCAGGTATGTCTTTCCTGTTCCGGCAGGACCTAGTCCAAAGACAATCATTTTTTCCCGAATTTCATCTACATACTGTTTTTGCCCAAGTGTCTTTGGCTTTATCGGCTTCCCCTGTAAGGTGTGACAGATAATATCTTTATCAATTTCCAAGACATTATCTTCACTGTCTTCCATGACAAGTGCCAGCGTATAATTCACATTTTGTTCTGAAATCGTGTTACCTCGACGGGATAATTCAAGAAGCTGTGAGAGTACATTTCTTGCGCGCTCTACAGCATTGCTGTCCCCCATGATCTTGACAACACCATCTCTGGAAATCAGTGTCACATGAAGGGAGCGCTCAATCTTTTTTGCAAAAGCATCAAATTGCCCGAATACATTTGCTTCATGCTCAGCCGGGATTTCAAGAACAGTTTCCATAATTCCCATATATCTTATTCTCCTAATTGTTCAATTTGTTCTTCCGGATCATTCGGAAGCTGCGGAATCTCAGATTGTCGGGACTGTCCGGTATTGCAGATGATGGTCAGTGTACCAGATATAGCTCCCTCTTTTGACCCTGTGTCTATTTTAACATCATTCTGAAGAATTTCTACCCCCTTTTTATCTAAATCTTCACAATATCGTAAGAAATATCTGTTCAATTTGTCTTGAAGCTGTTGATCTGTATATTTTTTCATAACAGGTTTATAAGGGGTCAGACCTACAACGCCGATATATACCGGCAGATAAAAATGATCTAGAAGTTTCAGCCGTGACTCCATTGTGCTTTTTGAATAGTGTTCATACGGAGACCAGATGAAAAATGGTGACAGACGATATTTACCAATGCGAAAATACAGATAGAACAAACGGGGGAACTTTACACTTGTTTTTTTTACGTATTTTCTGGGCAAAGTATTCTCATAATGAATCTGAGTCTGGATGAAAATATCAGCATCTGAATGACAGGACTCATATCCTGTGATCTCTTTTGCATCATTAAGAATAGGAATCTGACCGGAAACAAGAATATCACCGGGATTTACAGATGTTCCCTCCCGCACCATAGGAATACCTTTTCGAGTGATAATGCGTACAATAGTCCCTGTGCAATCTGAAACAAGGTCCGTCCCAGCATCAGAATTTGGATATATATCCTCTTTTATATCTGTTTTATTATCTGTTTTATTATCTATTTTAGCATCTTCGTTTTCTTTGATTTGAATGATCAGTCTGGTTCCCTCTATAGATGCAGATACCCAGATGATGTCGTCAAATCCTTTCCGAATATCTTTTACAATACGGTCGCAATCAATGTTTCCGCGCCGTATGCCGGTATTCACATGATTCTCCTTTAGAAATGTTCTTATGACTTCTTCGGTCTGTGTATGTGTGCCAAGGATTTCAATATCCCAGATATAACCAGACATTATCAATAGTAAAACGGTGGCAGTAAGTATGCCAGCAAAGAAAAGCTTGCGTCTTCGATGGTCAAACAGATAAAAAGGAAGTCCATATTTTTTTACAATCGTAATTTTTGTGGAAGTTTTATGAGAAATGTGACGCAGCTTTTTGAAATCTTTTACCCATAGATTCATTTCGTAAGAGCCATCGCTGGCTGATAAATCCCAGATTTTTATTTTTCGGTAATTGCATGCGTTAATAAAACGTTCCATACGATGACCGGTAATCCGGATTCTTACATATCCTCGAATATATTGATATATTTTTAAAAGCAATGAATGAATCCCCCACCTTATGTCTGATATTCAATATTCTGAATTTTCCCCGTAATTTTCATATCATCATTCGTATAAGAATCAACTTGAAGGTGCTTTCCGGTAATTCGTATCTGACCGATTTTTGTCTGAACTCTAACGAGTTGATCTGTATATTCAATCAGTCCCCGATAATTTTCAATTCGCATTTCAGAATGTCCCAGAATTTCAACATTAGGCATTCCAAGAACAACATCTTCTGGAAATTTGGATGCTTTGGCAGCTTTTCTTTTGCTATTTTCCAAATCTATACTCATAAAACTCCATTTTTCAGTTTATGAAAATATCGTTTGTAATAATGTATGAATGAAGGTATGTCTTTCATTACTGAAGTAAAAAAGAAACACACAGCTTTAAAATATCATAAGCTATATGTTTCTTTTATCAAATTATAAATTGGTATTATTAAAATGCTCCAAGACGTTTTCTGGCATTCTCTACACGCTCAGCAGTCGGAGGATCAATTCCTTCTAATGGATACTCCATACCAAGTTCTTTCCATTTGTATGCACCAAGTGTATGATATGGTAGAACTTCTACGCGTTCTACATTATGAAGAGTCAGAATGAATTCATGCAGTCTGTCCAGATATTCATCTTTGTCGCTGCGCTTAGGAACAAGAACATGTCTGATCCAGACAGGCTTCTTCATATCAGACAGATAAGTTGCCAGATCTAAGATGTTTTTATTCGTATGCCCTGTCAGACGTATATGCTCCTTTTCATCAATGTGTTTGATGTCAAGCAAAATGAGATCTGTATATTGCATTAATTCATTAAATTTGCTAAAGAAAGGTTCTTCTCTTGTGAAAGGATTACCACTTGTATCTAGTGTTGTATGAATTCCATTTTCCTTTGCTTTTTTAAAAAGTTCAGTCAGAAAATCAATTTGAAGAAGCGGTTCACCACCACTGACAGTAATGCCACCTTCATCCCCCCAGTAAGAACGATATCTGAGGGCTTTTTTGATCAGGTCATCCGTAGAAGTCAGTGTACCCGTTTTCATATTCCATGTATCTGGGTTATGACAGAACTGACAACGCATGGGACATCCTGCAGTAAAAATGACAAAGCGAACTCCTGGTCCATCTACAGAACCAAAACTTTCTGTGGAATGAATGTATCCTTCCATAATAACAATCTCCTATCTATATATTTTTAAAAATGTATTTTCAATAATGGTTTATTATTTTGAAAATTAACATAATTAATTATAAGACCCCGCGAAGAGCATTGTCAAACACGAGGTCTTATATGTGTGAAAATTACATTTCTTTATGGCATGTTCTGGAAATTACATCTAACTGCTGCTCGCGAGTCAGGTCGATGAATTTTACAGCGTATCCAGATACACGGATTGTAAAGTTTGCGTACTCTGGTTTCTCTGGATGCTCCATAGCATCGATCAGTTTCTCTGTACCAAATACATTGACATTCAGATGATGAGCTCCCTGATCAAAGTATCCATCTAATACGTGTGCAAGATTTACACTTCTCTCTTCATCATTGTGTCCAAGTGCTCCTGGGCTGATTGTCTGTGTATTAGAAATTCCATCTAATGCAAGTTCATATGGAAGCTTAGCAACAGAGTTCAAGGAAGCAAGAAGTCCTGCTTTTTCTGCACCGTATGATGGGTTAGCTCCTGGAGATAATGGCTCTCCTGCTTTTCTTCCATCTGGAAGAGATCCTGTAGCCTTACCATATACAACGTTTGATGTAATTGTAAGGATAGATGTTGTCGGTGTAGAATCTCTGTAAGTATGGCATTTGCTCAGTTTGTGCATGAATTTCTTCAGAAGCCAAACTGCAATGTCATCTGCACGGTCATCATCATTACCATATCTTGGGAAATCTCCCTCGATTTCAAAGTCAACAGCAATTCCGTCCTCGTCACGGATTGGTTTAACCTTTGCGTATTTGATAGCGCTTAAGGAATCTACTACATGTGAGAATCCTGCGATACCTGTAGCAAATGAACGTTTTACATCTGTGTCGATGAGAGACATCTGTGCTGCCTCATAATAATATTTATCATGCATGTAGTGGATCATGTTCAGTGTGTCAACGTACAGTTTAGACAGCCACTCCATCATCTCGTCATATTTAGCAAGTACTTCATCGATATCAAGGTACTCAGATGTAATTGGCTGGTAGTTTGGTCCAACCTGTGCTTTTGTCTTCTCATCAACACCACCGTTGATTGCATACATTAAGCATTTTGCAAGGTTTGCACGAGCTCCGAAGAACTGCATCTCTTTACCAGTCTCTGTGGCAGATACGCAGCAGCAGATGCTGTAGTCATCACCCCATACCGGACGCATAACATCGTCATTTTCATACTGGATAGAACTTGTCTCAACAGAAATGCGAGCAGCAAATTTCTTGAAGTTCTCTGGCAGTCTTGAAGAATAAAGGACTGTTAAGTTCGGCTCTGGAGAAGGTCCCATGTTCTTTAATGTGTGAAGGAAACGATAATCGTTCTTTGTTACCATAGAACGTCCATCTTGTCCAAGTCCGGCTACTTCCAGAGTTGCCCATGTAGGATCTCCTGAGAACAGTTCATTGTAAGAAGGAATTCTTGCGAATTTAACCATACGGAACTTCATTACAAGGTGATCAATTAATTCCTGAGCTTCTTTCTCTGTAAGCTTACCGTTTTTAATATCACGATCAATATATATATCAAGGAAAGTAGACACACGTCCAACACTCATAGCAGCACCGTTCTGAGTCTTGATTGCTGCAAGATAACCAAAGTATAACCACTGTACAGCCTCTTTTGCATCTTTTGCAGGCTGTGAAATGTCATAACCGTAAGCAGCAGCCATTTCCTTCATGTCACGAAGTGCTCTCATCTGATCTGCCAGTTCCTCACGAAGACGGAAATCTGTTCCTTTCATGCCATGTCTTGCGTAACGCTCGAAATCGTACTGTTTTTTCTCAAGAAGGAAATCAATTCCGTACAGAGCTACACGACGATAATCACCAACGATACGTCCACGTCCATAAGTATCCGGAAGACCTGTAATAATCTTGTTGTGACGAGCTTTCTTCATCTCTGGTGTATAGATGTCGAATACTCCCTGGTTGTGTGTTTTATGATATTTAGTAAAGATTTCATGCAGTGCCGGGTTTGGCTCATATCCATAAGTTGTACAAGCCTGCTCTGCCATCTTAATTCCACCGTAAGGCATGAATGCTCTCTTCAGAGGCTTGTCTGTCTGAAGACCTACAACCTGCTCAAGGTCTTTCATACTCTCATCGATATACCCTGGGCCATATGCTGTCAGTCCGGATACAACTTCTGTTTCCATATCAAGAACGCCGCCTTTTGCACGCTCCTCTTTCTGAAGTTCCTGAAGTCTTCCCCACAATTTGTTGGTTGCCTCAGTTGGTCCCTCCAGGAAAGATTCATCTCCTTCATATGGAGTGTAGTTATCCTGGATAAAACTTCTAACATCTACAGAATGTGTCCAGTTTCTTCCTTTAAATCCTGCCCACTGTTCGTACTGTGCCATATCTTTACGTCTCCTTTTCCTAAAGTGTTATTTCTTTTTACGGGCACAGTATAGCATCGGTTTTTTTCGATTGCAAGTATTTAAATGAGTACAATTCATCAAAAAGCGCTTGTACTTGATTTTGTGCAATTTCACCGAGAAATTGCATTTTAGAGAGTACAATTCATGTGTTTTGTATGTAATTTTATACAAGAAATATTTGTTAAACTATTGACAAATTCAAATGAAAGTAATACGGCTATCCTCAAAATATATGATATCATAATTTAGATTTTTTCCTGATATCCGCATATGTAAATGATAAAAATGCTGTTCAGATATAAGAAAAAGAAGCATGAAACATCTTAAATGGATTTTCATACTTCTTTTTTCTTACGACAAATACTTTTTTAAGAGTATCAAAAATACAACTTTAAACTTGTATTCTTGCCGCTGCATCATCGCTAATTGCGATTCTTTTGTGTTTGTTCCCGATAATCAGACCACCATTGAACTTTTCAAAGACCCGGATTTCACTGCCCTCCTCAATCTGACAGTTACGGATGATATTCAAAACCTCCGGGAGACCGAACATCCATTTGATGGTATATACTTTACCGGGTGCTGCTGTTGACAAAGCCTGCATACTCGCACCTTCTTCGCTTTTTTCTTATTGTAGACCGAGGAATAAATGTTAGTCAACAGCAACACTATGCATAGATTTATATTACATGAAGTCCTTTTAAGGAAACATCAAGAATCGGTGCAGAATGGGTCAGTGCTCCACTGGAAATATAATCCACACCAAGTCCGGTCAGTTTTTCAATATTTTCCTTTGTAACATTTCCGGAACATTCTGTCTCGGCACGTCCATCAATGATTAATAAAGCTTCTTTCATCTCGTCATAAGACATGTTGTCTAACATAATGATGTCTGCACCTGCTTCTACTGCTTCCTTTACCATGTCAAGATTTTCTACTTCCACCTCGATTTTCCGAACAAACGGTGCATAATCCTTTGCCATCTGTATTGCTTTTGTGACGCTTCCGGCTGCACCAATATGATTATCCTTCAAAAGGACGCCATCAGATAGATTATAGCGGTGATTATATCCGCCTCCGACGCGAACTGCATATTTTTCGAAAATACGCATATTCGGAGTTGTTTTTCTTGTATCCAAAAGTTTCGTTTTAGTTCCGGCAAGCAATTTTGCAACAGAATTCGTGTATGTTGCAATTCCGCTCATACGCTGAAGATAATTTAAAGCTACCCTTTCTCCAGACAACAGTACACGGATATCGCCTGTAACAACACCCAGAAGTTCCCCGCTTTTTACTGCGTCGCCATCTTTTTTATAAAATTCAATCTTTGTATTAGCATCCAGCAATTCGAATACTCGTTTAAATACTTCCAGTCCTGCAATAATACCGTCCTGTTTGCAGATAAGATTTACTTCTCCCTGCACTGCTTCTTTCATGACTGAATTTGTGGTTACATCTTCGCTTGATATATCTTCTCTTAAGGCTTCTTCGATGAGATGGTCAGCCTGTAGTTTCATTGTAATTGTATTCATGACTCTTTGAAAATCTCCTTTTTTATAGCATTTTATTACTGTTTTATGCGGTTGCCTTATTCATCTGTTTTTCAGACATGATTTTCCTGGCAGCTCTTTTAGCAAATACAAGACTCTCCAAAAGAGAATTGCTTGCAAGTCGGTTCTTTCCATGAACACCGTTGCAACTTGTCTCTCCTACTGCATATAAATTTGGCATAGATGTATGACTATCGGAGTCAACCCAGATTCCCCCCATAAAGTAATGCTGAGCCGGCACGACTGGAATCCACTCTTTTGTCGCATCATAACCTTCTTCTAGGCAATGCTGGTAGATATTCGGAAAATGACTTAGGATTATTTCCTTTGGAATCTTTTCTAATGACAGCCACACATGATTTGTCCCATCCTTCTTCATCTGTTCCTGAATGGCTTTTGTGACAACATCTCTTGGGAGCAGTTCATCTACAAATCGATTTCCGTTTTTATCATACAGAAGAGCGCCTTCACCACGCACAGATTCGGAAATCAAAAATCTGCGTCCCGGCTTTTTAGAATAAAGTGTTGTTGGATGGATCTGTACATAATCTAAATGTTCCAGTCTGATGCCATGCTTTTTTGCAATATCAATGGCATCTCCAGTTAAATGCGGAAAGTTTGTAGAATGCTTATAACGACCTCCGATACCACCGCTTGCAAAAATAGTCTGATCAGCGTGGATATAAACCTTTTTATGATCAGATGTTTCAGCCTCAATCCCGGCACATACACCTTGGGAAATGAGGATGTCAGTCATCGTCGTATATTCCATAATCTGGATATTTTTACGTGTCTTTATCTGTGCAAGAAGCTTACTTGTGATTTCTTTACCAGTAATATCTTCATGAAACAGAATTCGAGGTCTGGAATGGGCGCCTTCTCTTGTGTACAGAAGTTTACCATCTTCCTTTGCAAAATCCACACCATACCCGATCAGATCATGAATTACATCCTGTGAACCACGGATCATAATATCTACAGACTCTTTCCTGTTTTCATAATGACCAGCCCGCATTGTGTCTTCGAAATAACTGTCATAATCATCGTCATCATGTAACACACAGATCCCTCCTTGTGCGAGAAATGAATCGCTGCTTTCAAGATCTGATTTTGTAATCATAATAATGGATAAATCTTCGGACAGATTCAAGGCTGAAAAGCAGCCGCCTACGCCTGTGCCGACAATGACCACATCGGCTTGCAAATTATTTTCCTTACTATTACTTACATTTTTCATATTATCTGTTTGATTCATATTCAAATGCCTACTTTCCAAGCTCTAACATACGTTCCAGAGGTTTTTTTGAATTTTCACGAAGGCTGTCACTGACATGAACTTCGTTCTTGCCGGTCTTTAATACATGAAGCACTTTTTCCAAAGTATTCTTTTTCATGTTCGGACATACCGGAACAGTCTTCGGATAGTAAAAATGTTTATCCGGATTATTCTGAACGAGTTTATAGTGTACACCCTCTTCTGTACAGATGATAAATTCATTACATGGACTTTCCGTTGCATATTTAATAATTCCTGAAGTACTTCCTATATAATCGGATAATTTTAATACTTCTGTATTACATTCCGGGTGAGATAACACCAGTGCATCCGAGTGTTCTTCTTTTGCTTCGCGGACTTCATCAGCTTCCATACGCTCATGTGTCGGACAGAATCCTTCATTATAGATAAAATGTTTCTCCGGAACTTGATCTGCTACAAAATGAGCCAGATTCCGGTCCGGAATAAAGTAGATATTCTTATTCGGTAACGCTTTTACTATCTTGACAGCATTTGCTGACGTTACACATACATCGGAATATTCTTTTAAAGCTGCTGTAGAATTAATATAGCAGACCACTGCTACATCTTCATACTCTTCGCGGACTTTTTTAATGGATTCTACATCTGCCATATGTGCCATCGGGCAGTCAGCAGCCGGATCCGGCATCAGAACAGTTTTGTCCGGATTTAAGATCTTTGCGCTCTCGCCCATAAAAGAAACGCCGCAAAATACAATCGTACTCTCAGAAAGCTCTGTTGCAACACGGCTTAGATAGAAAGAATCTCCTATGTAATCTGCAATATCCTGAACTTCAGGTCTGACATAATAATGAGCCAGGATCACTGCATTTTTTTCTTGTTTTAGTTTTTGTATTTCTTCCACAATTGTCATATGTTTTTCCTCCCATATGATCTGAAATTTCATTGCAGACAATTATAACACATGTTTTTACATGTGACAAGACAGTAAGTAATTATTGACAAACAAGAAATAAAGACTATACTAAAGCTGAACATAATATGCTATATATGTATAATTAAAATATCAAACATACATAATTTATATGGCTGCAAAAATATTTATACTAAGCTGACGATATGGTCAGTTCAGTGAAGAAAGAAGTGATTTATATGCAAGTGATCCACAAAAATCACATGGAAATTTTATGGCATGATTATGCAGAAGCAATTGATGATATCCCGATTACAAGTGCCGGAATTATTGAAAAATCTTCTGTGATTGGACGGACAGGTCTTATGCTTCTGTCATGTGGAACCGGAGCCTGGCGTGTCAGACAATCTATGAATACACTCGCAGAACAGTTGGGGTTGACTTGTACTGCAGACATCGGATTAATGTCCATTGAATACACCTGTTTCGATGGAGAGGAATGTTACTCGCAGTCCTTATGTCTTACAAACACAGGAGTAAATACATCAAAACTGAATCGTCTGGAACAGTTTATTAATAAATTTTCATCCGAAGGTGTATACATGACTGGTGAGGAATTACATTCTCATCTGGATCAGATTGAAAAAATACATGGTCTCTACTCTCCGGCCGCACTTGGTTTTGCAGCCGCACTTGCCTGTGGCGCATTTACCTTTTTACTTGGAGGCGGACCGGTAGAAATGTTTTGTGCATTTGCAGGTGCCGGTATCGGGAATTTTGTCCGATGCAAACTGGGGAAGCATCATTTTACACTATTTTTATGTATCTTCGCTTCTGTAACATCAGCCTGTCTGGTCTATGCGGGATTATTTGAAGTGATGAAACTGATACTCGGGGTGTCAGAACAACATGAAGCAGGATATATTTGTTCTATGTTATTTATCATTCCAGGATTCCCATTCATTACCAGCGGTATTGACCTTGCAAAATTGGATATGAGATCAGGTCTGGAACGATTAACTTATGCAATCATTATTATCACTGTTGCAACAATGACTGCCTGGATTATGGCACTTGTCTTAAAATTGCAACCGGTGGATTTTCTAACATTAAATTTGCAAGTCCCGGTACAAATTCTCTTCCGACTGGCAGCAAGCTTTTGTGGAGTTTTCGGATTCTCTGTTATGTTTAACAGTCCAAGAAAACTGGCAGCTACAGCCGGATGTATCGGAGCAGTTGCCAATACTCTTCGTCTGGAAATGGTGGACCTTGCAAATATGCCCCCAGCTGCTGCTGCATTTGTCGGCGCGCTTGTCGCAGGAATTCTTGCTTCTATGATTAAAAATGTTGCGGGATTTCCAAGAATATCCGTAACGGTACCTTCTATAGTGATTATGGTACCTGGTCTTTATTTGTACCGTGCTATTTATAATCTGGGAATCATGTCCCTGCATACATCAGCAGAGTGGTTCGCTGCCGCATTTATGATCATACTTGCATTGCCGCTTGGATTGATTTTTGCAAGGATTTTGACAGATAAAACATTTCGTTATTGCACGTAAATTCAAAGATTCGACTCTCAATTATATAAGTTCACTTGTCACTTATATAATTGGGAGTCTTCTCAACTGAACTAAAAGAGGAACCGTTCATTTTCAAGTGAATAGTTCCTCTTTCTTATAGATTATATGACAAATTATTCTTTATATTGATAAACAATCTTCTTCGCTGTCTCAATATGTTTTTCCAGTCGTTCTGAAAAATGTGTAAATGGAAGAAAAACTCCAAGTTCATCAAAATGCTCGCCTTTTTCTTCAAGACATTCTTGTCCATAATAAACAATGGATTTTGGCAATTCTTCCTGCAATTGCATAACCAGATCCATAACGGCGACATAAGACTGAGCTTCAGTCTCTTTCATTTTGATAGTATCCGGCAGTTCATATACAAGCAAAACACCTAACTGCTCTCCCATTCGATAATCTTTTACTTCCATAGTCACTTCATCATAACAATGCCTTTTTCGATATCCTTCTGCCAGATACATTTTCACATCATCATTTTGTGCGTAGACTTTTTGGAATTTATGATATATTTTGTCAGGTACAGCTTTCTTGCAATCATTTAACAGATTGCCGGATCCATCCGTTAAAATATAAGGATTGGTATGTCCGTCAGCATTAAAACGAAACGGAACAAGGTATGCATTTCTAAGAAGATCGAACATGCTGTGCTGACAGATTGCCAGAAGGAAAGCGGTCAGATCTTTATTCTTATAAGCGTCAAATAAAGCTTTTGCAAATTTCTCCGGCGGCAATACTTCTCCTGAATATTCGCCGTCAGATTCTACTGATTCATAAAATGTTTCCATCAACCGTTCGCATGCCTGCGGATTTTCCAGAATTTTGTCAAATAAGTATTCTGCTTTTTCTTCTCTTGGAAATATGGTTGCCATTGTTATTCATCCCTTTTCTTATTGATTTTTTATCTGCTATATATTATAGTTGTCTTACGTTAAAATGTAAAAGATATATTTAGTATCATGGATATATCAATTTGGAATGAGAGGATTAGATATGATTACTTACGATTATTACCGCATATTTTATTTTGTAGCACGTTATAAGAGCTTTACAAAAGCAGCAAAAATGCTTGGCAACAATCAGCCCAATATTACACGCTGCATGAATATCCTGGAGCAAGAATTAAAATGCACTCTTTTCCTACGGTCTAACCGTGGTATTTCGTTAACACCAGAGGGAAAGAAATTATATGAGCATGTAGCAATTGCATATGAACAGTTACAGATTGGCGAAGAAGAAATCCGTCAGAATGGTGAACTGGAGAATGGATTAGTATCCATCGGTGCCAGCGAAAACGCGCTGAGACTGGTACTACTTTCAAGACTTGAAAAATTTCATGAACAATATCCGCATGTCAGACTTCGTATTTCGAATCATTCGACGCCACAGGCAATTCAGGCATTAAGAAGTGATATTGTGGATTTTGCTGCGGTAACGACACCACTTGACATCAAAAGTCCACTGGAGAAAATACCTCTTGCCTCTTACCGCGAAATACTAATCGGAGGGAGAAAATACAAAAAGCTTGCAGAACATACCCAGAAGCTTGAAGATATTGCTTCTCTTCCATTTATTAGTCTTGATGAAAATAGCAGTACAAGAGAATTATATAACAGTTTTTTTCTGGAACAGGGACTTTCCTTTGCACCGGATATGGAGACCGCAACAACCGATCAGATGCTTCCTTTGATCACTCATAACCTTGGAATCGGTTTTTATCCTAAGAAAATGGCTGAACTAGCTTTGACCAAAGGTGATGTATATCAGATTCCGTTGGAAGAAAAACTGCCCCTTCGGAGAATTTATTTAGTCACGAATGGCAGCACTGCAAAGAGTACTGCCGTTCGTAAGATGATCAAGTTCATTCAAGAATATCATAAAATATAACAATTTATTTGTTAACGCATCTGCATTCCTGCTTTTAAGAGCCGAAACATTCGTCTTGCTGCACCAAGATATAATTCTTCAGCATGATTTAAAGCATCAGACAGAGGCATAATATTATTTACCGTTGTGATAATAGATTCAATTCCATAATCGAAGATATCTTCTGCACCGCTTCCCATACTTCCGACAATCGCTACAGCTGGTATATGGCGCTTTTTGCAGTGTACACCAACTCCCTGCATGACTTTGCCAAATACAGACTGCCAGTCTGTAGCACCTTCTCCGGTTACGACAATATCGACATCTTTCAGATGTTCATCGAAATCCACAAGATCAAGTACCGTCTCAATTCCAGATTTCAATGTTCCGTTTAAAAATACCATAAGAGCGGTCCCGAGACCACCAGCTGCTCCGGACCCCGGTATATTATCCATATCCAGATCAAATTGCTCTTTAATAATGTCCCGGTAATTACACATACCAGCTTCCAGATTATTTTGAATCTCGGGGGTTGCACCTTTCTGTCTGCCGAATGTATAAGTAGCTCCGTCTTTTCCGCAAAGCGGATTTGTGACATCACACATTACCGTGAATTTACATTCTTTTATCAATGGATTCAGTCCAGAAAGATCTATCTTTCTAATTTTCATCAAATCCTCGCCGCACCCATTTAATTCCTGATTATTCTCATCTAAAAATTTTCCACCCAGGGCGCGTATACAGCCGATTCCACCATCGTTTGTAGCAGAGCCGCCGATGGCTATGGATATATCCCGGAATCCTCTTCTAAGAGCATCTGCAATCATTTCTCCAGTTCCATAAGATGTAGTATAGCGTGGATCTCTTTTCTCTTCTGGAACGAGAGGCAGTCCGGAAGCTGCGGCCATTTCCATTACTGCACGATTTTCATCCAGCATGCCATAATTACTTGTAATATCCTCCCAGAGAGGTCCATGAACTTGCACAGGTAATTTTTTTCCATTTGTAGCCGCAAGTACTGCCGCTGTTGTACCTTCGCCACCGTCTGCAACGACAATGCTGTCACATTGACAGTCCGGAAATATCTCCCGGGCTGCTTTTGCCAGAAGTTCTGCTGTCTTTTGCGAAGATAAACTCCCTTTAAATGAATCTGAAGCAAATAAAAATTTCATAAGCTTCCTCCTGTAATTACCTCTTTATAAAATAAAAAAATTTTTATTTTTTTAATACAAGTGCTACAAATACAATTGGTTCTGTTCCGTGATTCTTAATTCCATGTCCGTCTCCATCTTTGCAAAATGTAACATCACCGGTTTTGATCTCGTATTCTTTATCGTTGTCCATATAAGTCGCACTGCCGGAAAGTACATAATAAGTCTCCGTTTCTCCATGATGCTCATGATAACCAAGTTCACAGCCTGGCTCAATGGTTACCTGAGAAAATATACGGCAATGCTCTCCTCGTTCTTCTTCATTTAAAAGAGCCTCCATAAGCACATGACCTGCTCCGCCATTTACCTGTTCTTTTTTTGCAATCTTACGTTCGCCTGCTCTTGTCATTGTTCTAGAACCTCCTGAATTCAATTTTAATATTATAAGTATATCATAGCATATCTTGTGCAGAATAACTTAGTGAATCACAGAAAAATGAAAGAATAATTAAAAAGTGTTTGCTATTGTATTCCTGCCAAGTCGTGATATAATGTAAAAGACTTATAAGAGTTTAGAAAGGACAGAAAAATGAAATTTATATATCCAGCAGTATTTCATGAAGAAAAAGATGGAAAATACAAGGGCTATTTCCCTGATTTAGAATGTTGTTACGGAGAAGGTGACACGATAGATGATGCCATAGATGATGCCAATGAGGCTGCCAGAAACTGGCTGAGTCTGGAACTTACAGAAGAAGATCCATTCATCCCGTATGTATCTGACGAGGAAGATATTGACTTAAAAGAAGGGGAATTTATTCGTAACATTTCTGTAAATATCCGGTTTTACGAGGGCTGGGACGAATAATATCCAGCTATTTTTTACGGAAGATATTTTTTAACTGGAGACATTTATGAAAATTACTTTAATTACCGTTGGAAAAATAAAAGAAAAGTATTTAAAAGATGCTATTGCAGAATACAGTAAGAGGCTCGGCCGTTATTGTAAGCTTGAGATTGTCGAAGTTGCTGACGAAAAAACGCCGGATCATGCAAGCGAGACTGTTGAAAATGCAATCCGGGATAAAGAAGGCGAACGCATTTTGAAATATGTCAAAGAAGATTCATATGTAATTACATTAGAAATTCGCGGCAAAATGCTGACCTCTGAAGAACTTTCCGAAAAAGTCGACACGCTTGGCGTTCAAGGCATCAGTCATATTATTTTTATTATAGGCGGCTCTATTGGTCTTGGCAAAGAAGTTTTAAAACGTTCAGACTATGCACTCAGCTTTTCAAAAATGACGTTTCCTCACCAATTAATGCGTGTGATCTTATTGGAACAGATATATCGCAGTTATCGAATTATAAATCATGAACCCTATCACAAGTAAATGAGATTTTTTACATTCCGTTATCAATCGTCATAACTAGTATAAGTTTATAAATTAAAAGAATAAAGGAGAACATGTTACTTTATCGAACATGTTCTCCTTTTATTCATCTTCATGCTTTCTAGCCCAAAGCTACATCTAATATCATCATTAATACAAATCCCAGTGCAAATCCTATTGTGCCGACATTGCTATGGGTTCCTTCAGATGATTCCGGAATTAACTCTTCCACTACAACATAAATCATAGCACCTGCTGCAAATGCAAGTAGATATGGCAATACAGGTGTAATTTTAGAGGCAAGCAGAATTGTTATTCCACCGCCAATTGGTTCTACAATCCCAGAAAACATACCATATAAAAAAGCTTTTATCCTACCTTTTTCACTTCTGACAGGCAGTGAAACAATAAAGCCCTCTGGTACATTTTGAATTGCTATGCCGATAGACAGTGCAAATGCTCCGGCAAGTGTCACTTTTGAATTATTCATAAGAAGTCCTGCAAATACTGCGCCACCAGATATTCCTTCCGGAATATTGTGAATTGTAACTGCCAAGATCAGCATCGTCGATTTCTTTAATGAAGCTTTAGGACCTTCTGATTCTTCACTCCCAAGATGCAGGTGTGGAATGAGGCGGTCCAATGCAAGAAGAAATACAATGCCGACAAGAAAGCCAACAGCAGCCGGTAAAAATGCCAGTTGTCCCAGATGATCAGACATTTCCGTAGCTGGAATTAAAAGTGACCATACAGAGGCCGCAACCATAACTCCCGCTGCAAAACCAAGTAAAGCCTTTTGAATCACAGTTTTTAATTCATTTTTTATAAATAATACGCATAATGCACCAAGCGTTGTTCCAATGAACGGTATCATTAGTCCCCAGAAAATAGTCATCGATTAAACTCTCCTTTTTATTATCTATTACTAGTATACTCAGAATCTCTATATCCTAGAATAACTGCGTTAAATCAATTTTAAGTTAGCCATAACTAATCTCAATGCTATTTTATATAAAATCTATAGAAGTGTCAATAAAAAAGTCAAATTAATAAATTAAGGGCACCCCTTTTCTAAAAAAGGGACACCCTTAATCAATGATGGAGACGTAGAATTTTAAAGTTTTACTACGTCCCCATTCAACTGATATTAATTATTTGTTGCTTAATAATTCATGAATTCCTTTTGCTCCGGCTTTTCCGGCACCCATAGCAAGGATTACTGTTGCTGCTCCTGTTACAGCATCTCCGCCAGCGAATACGCATGCTTTTGATGTCTGTCCATTTTCTTCTTCTGCAACGATACATTTTCTCTTGTTTGTCTCAAGACCTTTTGTTGTAGAAGCGATCAATGGGTTTGGAGATGTTCCAAGAGACATGATAACTGTATCAAGTTCAATCTCGTACTCTGATCCTGGAATTTCTTCCGGACGTCGTCTTCCTGATGCATCAGGCTCTCCAAGCTGCATCTTAACAACCTTCATTCCTTTTACCCAGTCATTCTCATCTGCAAGAATTTCTTTTGGATTTGTAAGAAGATCAAAGATAACGCCCTCTTCTTTTGCATGATGTACTTCTTCAACTCTGGCTGGAAGTTCTTCCTCGCCACGACGGTAGATTACATGTACTTCTGCTCCAAGACGAAGTGCTGTTCTGGCAGCATCCATTGCTACGTTACCGCCACCGACAACTGCAACTTTCTTACCTGCTGCAATCGGTGTATCATAAGAATCATCGAAAGCTTTCATAAGGTTGCTTCTTGTCAGATACTCGTTTGCAGAGAATACTCCGTTTGATGCCTCTCCCGGAATTCCCATGAACATCGGAAGACCTGCTCCGGAACCGATGAATACAGCTTCAAAGTTTTCCTCTTCCATCAACTGATCGATTGTTGTTGATTTACCGATTACTACGTTTGGCTCAAAATGTACACCTAATTCTTTTACTTTTTCGATTTCTTTCTTTACGACTTTCTCTTTTGGAAGACGGAACTCTGGAATACCATATACAAGTACTCCGCCAAGCTCATGAAGTGCCTCAAATACTGTTACTTCATAACCAAGCTTTGCAAGGTCTCCGGCGCATGTAAGTCCGGACGGACCAGAACCGATAACTGCAACTTTATGTCCATTTGTCTTCTCAGGTTTTGCAGGTTTAATGTCATGCTCAAGAGCGTAATCAGCAACGAATCTTTCAAGTTTACCGATTGAAATCGGGTCACCTTTGATTCCACGGATACATTTGCTCTCGCACTGGGACTCCTGTGGACATACACGGCCACAGATAGCAGGAAGTGCTGAGGACTCTCCGATTACTTTATAAGCTTCCTCAATATTACCTTCTTTTACATGACTAATAAATCCTGGAATATTGATAGATACAGGACAGCCCTGGATACATCTTGCATTCTTACAGTTGATACAGCGCTGTGCCTCTTCCATTGCTTCTTCTTTGTTATATCCATAACATACTTCTTCGAAGTTTGTTGCTCTTACTTTTGGATCCTGTTCTCTTACAGGAACTCTCTCTAATACATTTGCCATTATTTGTCACCTCCGCAGTTTCCGCATCCACCATGATGAGTGTCACCTTCCTGTAATTTCAGCATTGCACGACCTTCTTCTGTCTTGTAAAGCTGCTGTCTCTTCATAGCGTTATCAAAATCAACGAGATGTCCGTCAAACTCTGGTCCGTCTACGCATGCGAATTTCACTTCGTCTCCAACAATCAGACGGCAGGCACCGCACATTCCTGTACCATCAACCATGATTGGGTTCATGCTGACAACTGTCGGGATCTCCAGTTTCTTTGTAAGGAGACAGACAAATTTCATCATGATCATTGGACCGATTGCAATACATACATCATATTTGTTTCCATTATTTACAAGTTCTTCGACCATTGTTGTAACCATTCCGGCATGTCCGTAGGAACCATCATCTGTACATGGGTAATAGTTACCAGATACAGCTTCCATAGCATCTTCAAGGATCAGCATATCTTTTGTCTTTGCTCCGACAATAACATCTGCTGCTACGCCGTGTTCATGTAACCATTTTACCTGTGGATATACAGGAGCAGCTCCAACTCCACCTGCTACGAATAAGATTTTTTTCTTTTTCAAGTCTTCTATGTCTTCTTCAACGAGCTCTGAAGCACAGCCAAGAGGTCCAGTGAAATCACGGAATGAATCCCCGGCCTTTAAGTCAGCCATCTTTACAGTAGATGCTCCGACTTCCTGGAATACGATTGTAATAGTACCTGCTTCTCTGTCATAGTCACAGATTGTAAGTGGGATACGTTCTCCCTTATCGTCCATCTTAACGATAACGAACTGTCCAGGCTGGCAGTGTCTTGCAACACGTGGTGCCTCAACATCCATAAGATAAATCTTGTCAGCTAATTTTTCAGCTTTTAATATCTTATACATCTTGCTTCCTCCTAATTCTAACCCCCATTGAAATACCGGGAATAATAATAATCATCTATATAATGATACAACATTGTTATGAAAATATCAAGTAACTTGCTGTGAATTTAATTTCTAAATAAATTCTGAAAACCGCACCAAAAACGGCAAATATTATTATAATACCTGCCGTTTCATCATTATTTTATTAAAATTATTTTTTTAACATTGTTGTTAATTAAAAATCAACTTCTGTTCCATAATAAATACATGTAAACAGTCTTTCCATTGTAGCTGGATCAATTGTTCTTGGATTAGAACCTGTACAGGCATCTCCAACAGCATTTTCAGAGATTGTAGCAATTTTTTCTTTAAATTCATCTTCTTTGATTCCGAAATCCTTTAATGTAGCCGGAATATTTAAGATAACATTGAATTCATTGATTTTCTCACAAAGACTGTTGATGAGTGCTTTTTCAGATGCTCCACCAAGTCCTACAAATCTTGCAATTTCAGCATATCTCTTAGCTGCTACAGGATCTTTTGCATTATATTTGATTACATATGGAAGATACATTGCATTTGCAAGACCATGTGTAATATGTCCTGTAGAGAATGCAGCTCCTGTTTTATGAGCCATAGAATGTACGATTCCAAGTAATGCATTAGAGAATGCCATTCCAGCCAGACACTGTGCATCGTGCATTTTTGCTCTTGCTTCCATATTGCATCTGTAGGATGCCGGAAGATAATCAAATACCATCTCGATTGCTTTGAGTGCAAGCGGATCTGTATATGGACAGTTCAATGTAGATACATATGCTTCAATCGCATGTGTCAAGGCATCCATACCTGTGTAAGCAACCTGCTTTACAGGAAGTTCAGCTACAAGAGCCGGGTCAACAATTGCAACATCTGGTGTGATGTTAAAATCTGCCAGAGGGTACTTGATTCCTTTTGCATAATCTGTGATAACAGAAAATGCTGTTACTTCAGTTGCAGTTCCGGAGGTTGAAGGGATTGCTGCAAATTTTGCTTTCTGTCTTAATTCCGGGAAACTGAATGGTGTAATCAGATCTTCAAATGTTATTTCCGGATACTCATAGAAAGCCCACATAGCTTTTGCCGCATCAATCGGTGATCCACCACCCATAGCTACGATCCAGTCAGGCTCGAATTCCTGCATAGCCTTTGCACCTTTCATTACAGTTTCAACAGACGGGTCTGGTTCTACACCTTCGAAAAGAGCAACTTCCATTCCAGCTTCTTTCAAGTAGTCTTCAACTTTTGCAAGGAATCCCTGGCGTTTCATTGCGCCGCCACCGACAACAACGATTGCCTTTTTACCTTTTAAGTTCTTCAGCTCTTCTAAAGCTCCTTCTCCATGATAAATGTCTCTTGGTAATGTAAATCTTGCCATGATTTTTCTCCTCCATAAAATAATTGCGTTAAATTTTTATCACAGTTGCATTATAGCATTGATAATAATTTAACGCAATATTTTTCTGGTAATTTTTTCTTTTTCTACATAATAAGACAATAAATATGGAGTTAATTCTCTGTTTATTGGTACTATTTCAAAAAAATAGCTGAAATTATCCGACATTTTATCTATAATTTCATTTCAATTATTGATTATCATACATATAATTTCTAGTGGTAATACCACTCATACGCCCTTTTCCATTGACAAGTACGACTTTAAAAAGAGTTTCTCCCTTTGGCATGTCGATTGGCCCGGTATATTTTGTAGATGCTGTTGTCGGGTCTGTACCGTCTGTCGTGTAATATGCAGTATATCCCTCCGGTACTTTTACTTCAATCGGAACTGCTTCATCGTACTGTCCTGTTGACGGGGAGACCGCCGGTGCATCTTCTACAGGGAATTCTACCGTGTAAGTCTTCTTACCGATTGCACTCGGCACCCCTTTTTTGTTGACAGCAATTGCTTTTATGGTTGTCTCACCCTCGCTGATCTGTATGCCTTCACTAGTGTACTTCGTACTTGTCAGATCAGGATCTGTACCATCCGTTGTATAGTAGATTGTATCTTTATCTGCAGTCAGAAGTAATTTTTGGACATCATCATAAGTCGTAGAATCCTCCAGACTGAACTTTGGTTCATCTACAACATAATCGCTTAATTTCTCCAACATGGAATCATTGACAGAATCCAAAAGTTCTGGAATTTCCATGTTCTGATCTGATTTCAAATAAAAATCCATACATGCTTTATAAAGTTCAACATTACCAGATTGCTTGCTAACTGCTTCTTCAAATAATGTTGTACCTTCATCTGTCTTATCCTGTGACTGATAAACATCTGCAAGACCTGTGTAAGCATCTGCTTTTTTAGTATTTTTGGAAATTGCCTGTTTATAATAAGCTTCTGCAGTGGTATAATCTTTTGACTGCGCGGCTTTTTGTGCTTTTTTCATAATCCCGTTATAGGAATTCTGATATACAACATAGAATCCGGCACCTGCTAATACTACGATTGCAGCCATAATAAGCAGGACGATTCGTCTTTTTCTGCGCAAAGCTTTCTTTCTTGCTGCTTTTGCGCTCTGCCGTTTTCTTCTTTCCTTTTCAGTTAGCATCTGCCCCGTAGTATTCCCGGTCATTCTTCTTCCAGTCATAGCCGCTGTTGTTCGTGATGCACTTCTTCCTGTATTTCTGCCAGCAGATTGTCCTGTCCTGTTATTATTTCTGCGTTTTTGATTTATATATTGATCGAGCTCCGATTCCTGCTCATTGCCATCTAATTGGATCTGAGCCGTTAACATTTCTTCAAGTGGATTGTAATCTGGTACAATCTGTACCTCTCGCCCACATTTTTTACAATATAATTCCCCTTCTGGTATTTCTGCCTTACAATACCTGCATTTCATTGTTTATACTGACCTCCTCTGATTATTCAGTAGTATTTATATTTTGTATGTATTGTTCAAATTCTTCTGGTGTCATGAGGATTTTGCGCGGTTTTGTTCCCTCTTCGCCACCGACAATCCCCGCTTCACACAATTGATCCATAATACGTGCTGCACGGTTAAAGCCAATCTTGAACGCTCTCTGCAGCATCCCTATGGAAGCCTTGTCCTTATCAATGATAAGACGACCTGCGTCTATAAAATAGGCATCTCGCCCATTACTTTCATCGGCACCTGGTCCGTTTGAAGATACCATGCCAATATTGGATGTATTTACATGATTGACAACTTCCTCATCGTAATTGGCATTTCCATTTTTGTCAATTAAATAATCAACAACTTTCTGCACCTCTTTATCCGATACAAAAGCTCCCTGGACTCGTACCGGTTTCTGATAACCGGATGGATAAAAGAGCATATCTCCTTTTCCAAGTAATTTTTCAGCGCCATTCATATCAATGATGGTTCTGGAATCAACTCCAGAAGTTACAGAAAACGCGATTCTTGACGGCATGTTTGCTTTAATCAATCCTGTGATAACATTGACAGACGGACGCTGTGTTGCAATGACCAGATGAATTCCTGCTGCTCTTGCAAGCTGTGCCAGCCGGCAAATTGCTTCTTCAACTTCGCCAGGAGCAACCATCATAAGATCTGCAAGCTCGTCTACAATAATGACAATCTGCGACATCTTATGTCCTTTTGCTTCATCTGCATGATCCGGCATAGATTCAATTTTCGCATTATATCCTTTGATATCACGTACATTCAATGACGCAAATGCCTGATAACGCCTTGTCATCTCAGCTACTGCCCAGTTCAGAGCACCAGCTGCCTTTTTCGGATCTGTCACCACGTCGATCATCAGATGTGGAATACCTTTGTAAACACTTAATTCTACAACTTTAGGATCGATCATAATTAATTTGACTTCATCCGGAGTTGCTTTATAAAGGATGCTCATGATTAATGTATTAATACAGACAGACTTACCGGAACCTGTAGCACCTGCGATCAGCACATGTGGCATCTTTGCGATATCTGTAACGACAACCTTACCTCCGATATCTTTTCCAACTGCAAACGATATTTTAGAGGTACTGTCTTTAAATTCTTTGGACGCTAGAAGATTCCCAAGCATAACTGTAGAATTTTCCTTATTCGGAACTTCAATTCCTACAGCTGCTTTTCCCGGAATCGGTGCCTCGATTCGAATATCTGCGGCGGCCAGGTTCAGCTTGATATCGTCTGCCAGTCCGACAATCTTACTTACTTTCACACCCATTTCCGGCTGAAGCTCATAACGCGTGACAGCAGGACCACAGCTTACATTTGTAACTGTTACATTTACTCCAAAATTTGCCAGAATCTCCTGAAGTTTCATAGCAGTTTCCCGAAGCTTTGCATCCGATTCCTGACGTCCTTCACTACCACGATTCAGAAGTGATACCGGTGGCATTTTATATGCTTTTGTTCTTACAGCCGCTGTTGTCTTCGCAGCTTCTGCTGCAACACGCGCAACTTCATCGGCAACCGGAGCTGCCCCCATCTTACTTTTACGCACAGAACTTCCCGAAGAAGAGTCTGTCGGATTCTTGTCTGCCTGTGTAACATCAAAGGGTTCCTCCGTCACATCTGATTCTTCCGGAATATCTTCTATTGGAATATCAGGAGCCCTGTTGATCACAAAATCCGGCTGTTTTTTTGTTTTATCTTCTGCCGGTATCATTTCCGGATTACTCTTTATTTCCTTCATCTCCGGTGACTGGAACTTATCAGAAAGTCTGGTTGCCAGAGAAACTCCCGTTACGCGGTGATCCGATCGTTTTTCGTTAGAGTTTGTGTTTTTGGCAGCTTTTTGTTCCTGCTCACGCATCTTAGCACGCTTGGCTTTACGTTCTTCTGAAATTTTACGTCTTTTTTTGGCATCTTCTCTTGCGCGGCCATAAGCCTGATCACCTTTTGCTTTTACTCCCTTTAAAGCAGATTTACCAGTAATGATCACTCCACAGATAATCATACAGATTATTACAATTACATATGTACCTGCCACTCCGACTGCGGGTATAAGAAGGTTTGCAATAAAGCTCCCAAGTCTTCCGCCCATCTCATGAATCAGGTCTAAAAGTGTACAGGTAAGGATCATAAAAACCAGCACAAGCGCAGATTTTATATATGCGATTCTATTTTCTTTATTTGATATTAAAAATGATACGATTCCAAACAGTAAAAATGGGACAAGATAGGCAACGATCCCAAAGCCGTGCTTTAGAGCCCCGGATACATGATAGCCAATGTTTCCGCCAAATCCGAAATTACTGATCAATAGCAAAATACTGACTGCCAGAGTAACCCAGACAAAGATTTCCTCCCCTAAAAAACTTTGTTCGGTCTTTTTTTTCTTTGTCTGCTTTCTGCCAGTTTTCTTTTTTGACTTTGCAGCCATATTTTTTACTCCCCCTTATGCGCAAAACATATCACACTATAGTATACATGAATGATTATTTTTCGTCAATCATCTGGTGAAGTTTCCTTAATGCATGGCTCATTCCTCCAACTTCATCAATCAGACCTTCCCTGACCGCATCTTCTCCTTCCAGAAGAGTGCCGACATCTTTGACAAGTTCCGTCGGATTAAGCATCAGTTCTTCGATACGTTCTTCGTTCATATGGGAATGAGCTGCAAGAAACCCTGTAATGCGTTTTTGAGTCCGGATCATATTTTGGAGACTTTGCTGTACTCCAATAAACATGCCATTTGATCTGACCGGATGTATGATCATAGTTCCGCTCGGGACGATAAATGAGTAATCTGCCGCCACTGCCAGCGGTCCTCCGATAGAATGGCTGCCTCCAAGGACTAGAGAAACTGTCGGTTTACTAATAGAAGCGATCATCTCTGCAATAGATAGTCCTGCTTCCACATCCCCGCCCATTGTATTTAAAAGAATCAGAAGTCCATCAATCTCTTCGCTGTCTTCTACTTCAGCCAGCATCGGCAAAAGATGTTCGTATTTTGTCGCTTTTGTATTCCCGGATACCGCTTCATGACCTTCAATCTCTCCAATAATTGTCAGAAGACGTACATTATGTTTCCGGTTATTAGAGTCAAGTTTCATGCTGCCGGTTTCTTTCATTTCATTTCTTTTTTCCTCAGTTGTTTCTTTTTCCATAAAAAATACCTCCATACTTTTTTCTTAGTATGGAGGTATTTGAATACTTTTATACCTGTTCAAGTGCCTGACTTAAATCAGCAATAATATCATCAATATTTTCAATTCCAACACTGAAACGGATCAGATCCGGCTGTACTCCAGCTTCTTTTAACTCCTGATCATTCATCTGACGGTGTGTGTGACTTGCCGGATGGAGAACACAGCTTCTTGCATCGGCTACATGAGTCACGATTGCAATCATCTTCAGGCTGTCCATCATGCGGACTGCTTCCTCTCTTCCACCCTTCAGACCAAAAGTAATCACTCCACAAGTTCCGTTTGGCATATATTTCTTAGCAAGTGCATAATGTTTATCACCTTCTAGCATCGGACAACTTACCCACGCTACTTTTTCATGTGCCTGCAGATATTTTGCAGCTGCCAGAGCATTTTCACAATGACGCTCCACACGTAATGGAAGCGTTTCAAGTCCAAGATTCAGAATAAATGAATTCTGAGGTGATGGAATGGAACCTAAATCTCTCATTAACTGAGAAGTCGCCTTTGTAATATACGCAGCTTTTCCAAATTTCTCTGTGTATACGATTCCGTGATATGTCTCATCCGGAGTTGTAAGTCCCGGAAATTTATCTGCATGGGCAGCCCAGTCAAAGTTACCACTGTCAACGATAGCTCCTCCGACACATGTGGCATGTCCATCCATGTATTTTGTAGTAGAATGTGTTACGATATCTGCACCCCACTCGAACGGACGGCAGTTGACCGGTGTTGCAAATGTATTATCCACAATAAACGGTACGCCATGTGCATGAGCAGCCGCTGCAAATTTCTCGAGATCTAATACTACAAGAGCCGGATTGGCAATGGTTTCACCAAATACAGCTTTTGTATTCTCTTTGAATGCGGCATTTAACTCTTCTGTCGTACATTCCGGATCAACAAATGTTGCATCAATGCCCATCTTTTTGATTGTATGGGCATACAAGTTATAGGTACCGCCATATAATGCAGAAGCACATACAATATGATCTCCTTCTTCACAGATATTCATAATGGCATAGAAGTTCGCTGCCTGACCAGAAGATGTCAGCATTGCTGCAACTCCGCCTTCCAAATCGCAGATTTTTGCTGCCACTGCATCATTGGTTGGATTCTGCAGTCTTGTATAAAAATATCCGGATTCCTCCAATGCGAACAGACGACCCATCTGATCGCTGCTATTGTATTTAAATGTTGTACTCTGATAAATCGGAAGTACACGCGGCTCTCCATTGCCCGGCTCATAACCGGACTGGATGCATTTTGTTTCAATCTTGTAATTACTCATAAGTTTATCCCCTTTTTATGTTTTACTCGTCCCAGTTATGATAAACATCCTGAACATCATCATCATCATCAAGCATATCCAGAGTCTTCTGAATATTTGCAATGTCCTTCTCATCTGTCAGTTCGACATATGTCTGAGGAATCATTGTAACCTCTGCACCTGCCATTGGAATTCCAGCTTCTTCAAGAGCCTGACGTACAGCACTGAAATCTTCCGGTGTTGTAAAGATCTCAAAGCTGTCTTCTTCCTCTGAGAAGTCCTCTGCTCCGGCATCAAGTGCGGTCATCATGAGTTCATCAGAATCCCCGTCGAACTCTTCCTTATCTACAATGATCTGACCTTTTTTATCAAACATAAAGGATACACATCCAGGTGTTCCTACATTTCCCTTACCTTTTGTAAATGCATTCTTTACATTCGTAGCTGTACGGTTTCTGTTATCTGTCAGAGCCTCTACGATGATAGCAGTTCCGTTCGGACCATATCCTTCATATGTAATGTGCTCGTAGTTTGCTGCATTGGCATCCCCTTCGGCTTTTTTGATATTTCTGTCGATGGTATCATTCGGCATATTGTTAGCTTTTGCTTTTGCAATAACATCACGCAGACGGCTGTTGTTAGCCGGATCAGCGCTTCCACCTTCTTTTACGGCAACTGCAAGTTCTTTTCCGATTTTCGTAAAGATCTTACCCTTTGCTGCATCATTTTTCTCTTTCTTATGTTTAATATTGGCAAATTTTGAATGTCCTGACATTTCTATTCCTCTTTTCTATCTGTTTTCACACGTTCTTTATTCTATCACGCCATCGGAAGTTTTTCAATCTTTACTCTTTGAATTGTGTTATCATTCACTTCCAGAACGGTAAATCGGTAGTTCTTATATACTACAATGCACTCTTCGCCTTCATTCGGGATACGTTCCAGCTTGTCGATCATAAAGCCATTGAGTGTTCCATACTCTTCCGTGTCAAATGTAACATGCAAAAGGTCTCCCAGTTTTTCCAGCTCCAGCATACCGCTCGCGATATAGGAACTGGCAGAAAGTACAATGATCAATTCTTCTTCCACGTCATGCTCGTCCATAATATTTCCGACAATTTCTTCCAGTATATCTTCCAGTGTCACAAGACCGGAAGTCTGCCCATATTCATCCATAACAATTACGATGTGGTTTTTCTTTGCCTGCATCTCCTTAAAAAGGCGGTCAATATTCTTAGACTCCGGTATAAAATCTACAGGTCTTATGTAAGAATGTAATTCTTTGACCGGAACATTTCTGTAATTGTTTTTCAAATAGCATGTCATGGCCTCACGCAAATGCATAAAACCGATGATCTCATCAATACTTCCTCTGTAAATCGGAAATCTTGAATAATTTGTCTCCAGCATAAAATGCAGTGCATCTTCCAGAGATTCCTCCTCATCTATCGCCACAATATTCTTCCTGTGAGTCATGATATCCCGGGCGTTCTTATCCATGTATCGGAACACATTACGGATCAGCTTATCCGCGGTCCCCTGTCTGGCCTCGTCCATAATTCTACTTTCTTTCACTCCTTTGATTATGTATGAAGCTCAAAACTGACTTTGATTGCTTCATCTACTTTGTACATCATTTCTTTATCCAGGTGACAAACCATGTCCTTTAAGCGCTGTTTGTCTATGGTTCGGATCTGTTCTAATAATACCACAGAATTCTTTACAATCTGATATTTTCTTGCATCTATCTCTACATGAGTCGGCAGCTTCGCCTTATTCATACGGGAAGTAATCGCCGCACATATGACAGTCGGGCTGTGACGGTTTCCTACGTCATTCTGAATGATCAGCACCGGACGAATCCCTCCCTGTTCTGAGCCGACCACCGGACTCAAATCTGCATAATAGATATCACCACGTCTTACCTGCACAATGTCCACACTCCGATTTTACTATGATACTACAAGTATTTCCAGCTTTTTCGGAAGTATTCTTATATTTTCATGCAAGAATAAAGTAAAATCCATTCACAAGCATCCCAGTCTGGGTTTTTACCCTTTCTTACTATTACACATCAAAATAATCGACCTGTTCTATGACCTGCTCATTCTGAATGTATTCTCTTGGAATTCTCTTTCCGAGATCACAGACAAATTCATAGTTAAATCTTCCAGACAGATCACTTAAAGTCTCCACCGGAAGAAATTCATCACCATCTTTACCGACCAGTGTTACTTTATCACCAAATTTTACATCTGGAATATCTGTCACATCGACCATAAATTGGTCCATACAAACTCTTCCGCGGATTGGTGCTTTTTTGCCATGAATCAGTACATAACCTTTGTTAGAAAGACTTCTGGGATATCCATCTCCGTAGCCGACCGGAATGGTCGCAAGAGAAGTCTCTTTTTCTGTCACATAGGTTCCGCCATAGCTAACCGGAGTTCCTTCCGGAACTGTCTTTACATAAGAGACATGACTGATCAGTTCCATGGCCGGTCTTAACGGAACATTCTTTTTTTCTACTTCCTCGGAAGGATACAATCCATAAATGGATATTCCGGCACGTACCAGATCCATGTTCGCTTTCTTAATATCAATGATACCGGCACTATTTGAGCAGTGGTAAATCGGAAATGTGACACCTCGCTTTTTAAGTTCATCACGCATATAGTTGTATTTTCCAATCTGAACATCTGTATATGCTTTGTCTGTTTCATCTGCTTTTGCAAAATGTGTGAACATTCCTTCTAATTTAAGTCCCGGCATTTTGGAAATTTCTTCAATTGCATCTACACTGTCTTCATGAATCTGGAAACCAAGTCTTGACATTCCGGTATCCAGCTTAATATGAATATATGCATCTTTTGCCATTTTGACTGCAAGATTCGAAACTCCTTTTGCCATTTCTACTGTGTAAGTGGTCATCCGGACTTCATTTTCAATCATTGCTTCCCACTGATCCGGGAAAATGCATCCAAGCACAAGAATTGGTTTTTTTATTTCATTTTTTCTCAAGACGACAGCTTCGTCCAGTGTTGCAACCGCGTAGCCCCAGATATAGTCCACCGGTTCCAGTAACCGGGCAATCTGGACTGCACCATGTCCGTATCCATCTGTTTTGATAACTGCGATCATCTGTACCCCATCTTTGATATTTGCTTTCATCATCTGGAAATTATAAAAAATTGCATCCAGATCCACTCGTTCACATACTCTGCTGTATTGTTTCATAATCTAGTTTTCCTCCTGTATCGTCATGGCTGTTCCTGCCTTTTGTGCAAGTTCCCTTGCGAGAAGACTGTATGCGCCTTGTTCCTTCTCTATAATCTCACCAGCTCTTCCGTGAATATAAACACCGAGAAGCGCTGCTTCCCATTCAGAAAGTCCCTGTGCAAGATACGATGCGATAATGCCTGCCAGCACATCCCCGGATCCGGCTTTTGCCATAGCCGCACAGCCGGATAGATTTACCGCTACCCGCTCTCTCGGCTTTGCAATGGTTGTTCTGGAATCCTTCAGTACACAGGTAACGTCATATTCTTTAACAAATGTACGAAGTGCTGCAATACGATCTTTTTTTACTTCAGCAATCTTCAAACCGCTGATCCGTTCAAATTCTTTCATGTGCGGTGTAAAGATAAAATGTTCACAATCTGCACCACACAGATAATCCATATGTTCAGACAAAATATTAAGTCCGTCTGCATCTATGACACAAGGTTTCTTTGTATATGCAATGGTTTCTTTTAAAATCTTCCTTGCAGTCTTCTTTGTTCCAAGTCCGGAACCTATAGCTACGACATCTGCCCAGTCGATCAAGCGATGTAGTTCATTGACATCATATTTTTCATAAGTTGTAATGATCGCTTCCGGGATCTGGCTCTGTAAGATCACGAGATTCTCTTTAGCAGTATAGATCTGCACCAGCCCGGTACCTGTCCTGTAAGCTGCAAGTGCGCCAAGATATGCAGCACCTGACATACCTTTGCTTCCGGTGATCATAAGAAGCTTTCCGTAAGTTCCTTTATTGGAGTCCGCATTTCGTTTCGGAAGAAGTGCTGCATAATCACTGCCCTCGAGTGTACAAACTGTTCCCTCATCTCTTTCCAGTGGAAGTGATACAATTCCGATATCCTCGGATACACAGATTCCTGCATAACTTCTTCCCGGATCAAGTACAAGACCAACTTTCGTCTCCTGAATTGTCACAGTATAGTCTGCACGCACTGCAGTTCCTAATACATTTCCTGTAGTTGCGCAAATTCCGGAAGGAATATCCACGGACATACGGACTGCATCAGACTGATTCACACACTCTATAATCTGTGCATATCTGCCTCCAACCTCCCGGCAAAGTCCAACTCCAAAAATTGCATCGATAATTAAAGTATACGGTTCACTTTCAAATGCTTCTTGCTCAAACTGCTCCTTAAACTGTGCTCCTGTATTTTTCAACTGTTCTATCTGATGGGCAGTCTCTGGTGTGCAGTGATCTCTGTTTCCGACCAGAACTGCTGTTACGTCATACCCTTCCCATGCAAACATTCTGGCAATCGCAAAGCCGTCCCCGCCATTATTTCCAGAACCACAGAGGACACATATTTTATTTAAATTAATTTTCCAGTCTTTAATGTGATCTACACATGCTCTGGCAGCCCGTTCCATAAGTTCCAGGGACGGGATTTTAAGTTCATTTATCGTAAATGAATCTGCCGTTTTCATCTGTTTAGCATCTGGCAAATATCTCATAGTTTTGATTCCTCCTGATAGAAAGAAACGTGCAAAGCCAGGATGCTATCTGAACAAACCTGTCTTTACACGTTATCTCCTTAATTATGTTCTTCCTTGTAGCGGCATATATTATATGACAGACTCATCAGACTCTCGGATAAATGTACATTCTCAACAATCACACTTTCCGGGAGATTCAGATCTGTATGTGCAAAATTCCATATTCCGTGAACATTGTGATCTGCCAGAAATTTTGCGACTTTGATTGACTCATCCTTTGGAATCGTCAATGCTGCAATATCGATACTGTTCTCATCTACAAATTTCGGAAGCTCGTCCATCATCTGAATTGGAACACCACGAACTTCCTGCCCGTCAAGCTCCGGATTGATATCAAACAATCCTTTTAAGATAAATCCACGCTTTTCAAATGAAGCATAGTTCGCAAGTGCACGCCCCAAATTACCAGCACCAATAATAATAATATTATGATCCTGTTCCAATCCAAGAATTTTTCCGATTTCTGAGTACAGATATTTTACATTATAGCCATATCCCTGTTGCCCGAATCCGCCAAAATTATTAAGATCCTGACGAATCTGGGAAGCTGTTACTTTCATTCTTTTACTAAGCTCATTGGAAGAGATTCGTTCTACTCCCTGCTCGATCAGCTCCCCAAGGTATCTATAATATCTGGGTAATCTACGGATAACTGCCTGTGAAATTCCCCTGTTTTGCATGATCCGTACCTCCTTCCTTCAAAAATTTCTACTCATTATTATAGGCAATCGTTAGTATAATGTCAAACTTTTTAGTTGTTTTTTGTAGTATTTTCGTTATAATAGTATAAGATGATGCCAAAATTATGCGTCCGCAGCGCCGGACGCAGCCTTGCGGCATCTTTATTTCTCAAAATCACAGAATTTTTATCAAGGAGGATAGGATGATACTTGCATGTCACAATATCGAAAAAGCCTTTGGAGAAGAAGTAATTGTCTCCGGCGGCTCCTTTCATATAGAAGACCACGAAAAAGCAGCTCTCGTAGGACCGAACGGTGCCGGAAAGACAACACTTCTTAAGATGATTGTTGGTGAGATACAGGCGGACGGCGGCAATGTTGTTCTGACACGTGGCAAGACGATGGGATATCTGGCACAGCATCAGGATATGAATAATGACCATACGATCTATCAAGAGGTGCGCACCGCAAAAGCCGATATTCTCGACATGGAACGGCAGATTCGTGAGATTGAACAGGAAATGAAGCATTTAAGCGGAGAACGTCTGGAAGAACGTATGAATACATACCAGCGGCTTACAGCAGCATTCGAACGTGAAAATGGATACGCCTGCGAAAGTGAGATCACTGGTGTTTTAAAAGGACTTGGATTTACAGAAGAAGAATTTGCAAAACCGGTCGCGACTTTATCCGGAGGTCAGAAAACCCGTGTCTCTCTCGGAAAACTGCTCCTCACAAAGCCGGATATTCTGCTTTTGGACGAGCCAACCAACCATTTGGATTTAAATTCCATCTCATGGCTGGAAACTTATCTTCTGAATTATCCCGGTGCAGTACTGATTGTCTCTCATGACCGGTATTTTCTGAACCGGGTTGTAACAAAAGTCGTCGAGATCGAACTGGGCAAGCTTACCACTTTTATGGGCAATTATACAGATTACGCCAAGAAAAAGGAAATGCTCCGTGAAGCCAGAATGAAAGAGTATCTGAATCAGCAGCAGGAAATTAAGCATCAGGAAGCGGTCATTGAAAAGCTTCGCTCCTTCAACCGTGAAAAATCCATTAAGCGTGCAGAAAGCCGTGAAAAGATGCTGGATAAGATGACCCCGGTTGAAAAACCGATGGAACTGCATACAGATATGCACTTAACACTGGAACCTTCCTGTGTCAGCGGTAATGATGTCTTAATTGTCGAGCATTTAAGCAAAGCATTTCCACCACAGATTTTATTCGAAAATATCAGCTTCGAAATCAAGCGAGGGGAACATGTCGCGATCATTGGAGACAATGGAACCGGAAAAACAACAATCCTTAAGATTTTAAATCAGGTACTTAAAGCTGATTCTGGAAGTTTCCGTCTCGGTTCTAATGTAAAGATTGGTTATTACGATCAGGAACATCACGTTCTGCATATGGAAAAAACTATTTTCCAGGAGATTTCCGATGACTATCCTAATCTTAATAACACGCAGATCCGTAAAGTGCTGGCAGCATTTTTATTTACCGGAGATGATGTATTTAAACTTATTGGTGACTTAAGCGGTGGCGAACGTGGACGCGTGTCCCTTGCAAAGCTGATGCTTTCTGAAGCGAACTTCCTGATTCTCGATGAGCCAACCAACCATCTGGATATTACATCAAAAGAGATTCTGGAACATGCACTGAATAATTACACAGGAACGGTTCTTTATGTTTCACACGACCGTTACTTTATCAATCAGACTGCAACACGTATCATGGATCTTGTTAATCATACGTTTGTAAATTATATTGGAAATTATGATTATTATCTTGAGAAAAAAGAAGAACTGACAGCCGCATATTCCAATGCGTCTCGCTTAGAAAATAATTCCTCTTCTGCAGCTGATGACTTGGCCTCTGATTCAAAGTTAAGCTGGCAGGAACAAAAAGAAGCTCAGGCAAAAGAACGGAAACGCGCTAATGAATTCAAAAAGACAGAAGAACGGATTGGTGTTCTGGAAGATAGAAGTGCTGAAATTGATATTCTAATGTCGCAGGAGGAAGTTTATACGAATTCAGTAAAATGTCAGGAACTTGCGAAAGAACGTGCAGAAATTGACGCTGAACTTGAAACTTTATATGAAAAATGGGAAGAGCTGGCCGAATAAGCCAGCTCATTTTTCTACTCTTCAAAAACACGTTTGATACTATCATAATGCAGGAAGATTCCTTCGTCAGCCAGAGCCTTGATCTCATCAGCTGTTGCAATCTTATATCCTGCAGTCTCTTCTGTCTGAAGATGCAGGTCTTCTTCTTTAAAATCCTTTTCAAAACGATAGACATCTACAAAATAATTGTCCCCTTCTCCAGGATTTTCTCTGTGATAGGTAAACATATAACCGCCCGCACAGCCATTTACATCCAATCCTGTTTCTTCCAGTACCTCACGACGTACCGCTTCCTCGGAGCTTTCACCTGCCTGTGCAGCGCCTCCGGATACTTCCCACCAGCCTGGTGCCCATGACTTTGTCAGAACGCGGCGGGTAATCAGATATTTTCCATCTGGACGGCGGATCACACCTAACACTGTCAAGTGATACTCATCCTCTTTCAGGCACCAGTCATTGCGCTTCATTTTTCGCCCGGTCAGCTGTTTGTTTTTATCATAAATATCCCAGTATTCCATGCATTTCAACTCTTTCTATACTAACTTTTCAGCAATCGCTTTAATAAAGTCTTCACTGTTTAACACTGTTGGATTCGGAAGTGTTGTGATAAGAGCCAGATCTTTTGTCATCTTTCCTTCCTCAATTGTATCAATCGTTGCCTTCTCTAATTTATCTGCAAAATCCATCAGCTCCTGATTTTGATCCAGTTCACCACGTTTACGAAGAGCTCCGCTCCATGCAAAGATTGTTGCAACAGAGTTAGTAGAAGTTTCTTCGCCTTTCAAATGCTTGTAATAATGACGCTGTACTGTACCGTGAGCAGCTTCATACTCGTAATATCCTTCCGGTGATACAAGCACGGATGTCATCATGGCAAGAGAACCAAATGCAGAAGAAATCATATCGCTCATAACATCTCCATCATAGTTCTTGCATGCCCAGATGTAGCCTCCTTCAGATTTCATAACACGCGCTACAGCATCATCGATCAATGTGTAGAAATATTCGATACCGGCTTCATCGAATTTTTCTTTATATTCTGCATCAAAGATTTCCTGGAAAATGTCTTTGAATGTATGGTCATATTTCTTAGAAATTGTATCT